>Ga0209367_1003476_pt1 | contig 21433 bp, 8 predicted proteins | sample WorMetLIZISLAND2_FD_187412 | JGI IMG/M metagenome (GOLD analysis project Ga0209367, IMG submission 187412) | Marine gutless worms symbiont microbial communities from Max Planck institute for Marine Microbiology, Germany - Olavius geniculatus... ...
TATTCGAGCCAATAACGGCAAAATGACGTCTTTTTAAGGGGGGTACCCCTCTTCGACGCCTTCGTTCGAGGGGAACCCCTGCACCCAGTGGCACGAAATTTTGTCACGATAAACTAGAGACCTTGGGGCAGTCCACGGTGAAGATTTCGTGATCCTAGCTTGCACCGTTTTGATACAGCTCACGAGTGTGACGGACGGACGGACGGACAGACAGACAGACAGACGGACGGACGCCCAGACGATGGCAAAGACGCGCGAAGCATACTGCTTTCGCGCGTAAAAAACGTATTCTTTGGAATTTCCCAGCTCTGGTTTTTCCAAAAAAGTTCCATTTTTGACTTGTTTGGATTGTTCATGTTTTTTTTTAAATTGTGTTTTTATGAAGTAGTTGAATATACTTCGCTTGAGCATGTCGTCTGACCATGGTTTGGAGACATGCAGCTGTTGTCTGCAACCTGTAACGTCCGTGTGTCAGACTCTGGAAGAAATCGACTTTGAACGTGGTATATGGTCAGCTGCTGTCTGTGGAAACACTGAGCGAGTGAAAAAGATTTTGTCGGGTGGTTGTGACCCTAATGCACCCGACAGCTCGTCATTCACTGCACTTGTAAGTGAACTTGACAGCTGGCAGCTTGTCGAGCAGTCGTGTTGATCAATCAATATTTGGGGGCTTATAATTAAAGGCCAAGTTCTATCAGTTTACGTAACTGTTATAAAGCGCTAATTTGATCGATCAAATGTTAATTTGTCAATATTTATTAATTTTCCTGTTGCTAGCATTATCATTATACGGTAAAAATAAACTTCAAAGTGGACAGTTGTGATGGAACTGTGACGTCTCTTGCGATATCAGCATTAACGTAGTGTTCGAGACAGTTTGACGTGATTAGCATCAATGGAGTGCCGTACCAAGCAAGGAGACTTTGCTTGCATTTTGGGGTGTCGCTGTCATACCAGAAGTATGCTTTTTTGTTGCACCAATTGCCGACAGATTCCGATCTTCTGTGATTTTCAGCGAAAGTATTGAGACATTTGTCATACTTGCATATTGGGGTTGGGTCAGGCTTTCTACATCCCTACGATTGAGGCTGCTGTAGCTAGTTGAGCAGTGTAATGAATAAATTAACGAGAAACTATATGTGTGTGGCCACCTGTGAGATGTTATTGATAAATGTTTATAAATTTTTACCTGGATGTACAGCTTTTGATGCACATTATTTATAATGGAACTGATGTAACTGTATTATGCTGTATGACATTTTTATTTGACACAGGCAGGAACAGCTTTTTGGACAAAATGACTGTTATCACTGAACTTTGTTTTCGGTCACTTTCAGTATGGCATGTAGGTTTGATGTTGCAAGATCTTGCTGTGTTCTGTATCGTATGTTAGCACTATGCTGCCCGCAATGGACACGTTGAGATTTGCGAGCTTTTGCTGAGCAGTGGAGCTCAAGCCAATGCAGTGACCAGGACTGGACATGTTTCTGCACTACACAGAGCTGCATACTGCGGTCACTGCAATGTGATCAGACTGTTGTTGAAGTATGGTGCTCTGACTTCACTGCGTGATGCTGATGGAAAAACCGCTCTTCACAAGGTAAAGCATCTGCCTTATTGTTATGTTTCTATTTACCTCTGTACAGAATGTTACCGGTACATGAATTCTGGTTTGTATCCTGGACTGAAGCAGTAGATGCACAATTATTTTTTAATTACTCTTGCAGTGGGAGCGATTCTGCCTGTTCCCATGCATTTCTTCTCGGCAGAAAACCTTGTAAAAAATTAGATTGATAGACTGCAGTTAAATAAAAAATAGATATTATTCACCAGGTGGTCTGCCAGTGGCACCATTTTCCACAGAAGTTTGATAAGTAGAATTATTCAGCATCGACGTAGCCAGCCAGCTTCAAGATCAAAACTAGATCGTGACGTACCATATTACCTTAATAGTCAGCTACAGACTAGCAGACTTGTATTTGAGACCGAAAATGAGACTCAACACCAATGACAAAGACTACAATTTTCAGTCTTAAGACCAGCCGTCTCCGGTGGGTATTATCTGTACTATTGCAGTGGCTTGGTGGTATAATGGTAAGGTATGGGACTTACAATCGAATGGTCGTGGGTTCGATTTCCAGTCAGGTCACTATCTAGTGGTTACCACTGGGATGGGTGACTCTCTGCGGACATGTAAACTATCTTGGTATTTAACTACCACCAAGGTCAACTCAGCCTTTCATCCCTTTGGGGTAGTCTAGGTGAATCAAGTACCAGCCTGTCTGGCTGGGGTTAAGTTGGGGCACATTCACCTGTGTCAGGTGGCAGCTAACACTGTGTAATCTCATGTGGCAGGTGACTCTCCATAGCTGTGATCAGTTTCCTGTTAAGAGCTATACAACATCTTTACCTTTACTCTTTTATTGCTGTGTACCTATATAGGCAGCAGAAGGCGGCAGCGTGACAGCTACTAAAATGCTGATGGTAGTCGACAGTGCAGCTGCTCGTATCAAAGACAATTGTGGTCGGACGCCTGGCGACTGTATTCCAGCAAATTCCTCCCATTCACTGTGTTTGTTACTGTCCTGATGTGTTAGCGCACCTGCAAATTTTGGCACTGTTCAAGTTTATGCATTTTTTTTACTCAGTTATCAGTTATGTGGTTATTTTTATGCATTTAGCCGCATATAAATTTAAAGATATAATTTTTATTGACATTTGCTAATCTTTTGGTTTTGTTTGTCTCCTCTGTCAGTAGGCCCTACAGGCTACAGCAATACACTGTGTCTTAAAAAAAATATCCCCAATATTTTTGACTGTAACTTTAAAATCAATTACCAGATTTTGATAATTTTTGGTACGAATATTCTTGACACATCTTGCCATCAAACGACTATTCAGTTGCCCACCTCACCCAACGTTTGTTTTTGCACTATCTAGAGAAATCAGATCAAGCAAAACTTGTGTTGAAATTAACAGAAAACCTGAAAAAAAACATCCCCAATATTATCAATCGTAACTTGAAGAAAAGTTAGTAGATTTTAGTAATTTTTGGCAGAAATATTTCCGACACCATTGGCTATTAACCTTCTTGGCGGTATGAATTTGTACAGAGTTTCTGTCTAAAAGCGGTACATATATCTGCCGTGGCGATTTCACCGCGACATTTGCCTAATGACATTTAAATGTACACTTGAGCGTTCAACTGTATACTCCCACTGGACCTGCACTCACAGTACAGCCGTGGCGCCGACGGCAGCTCTGTCAGCCGATGTAGTTGGATGCAGTGCAACTTGTGATGTTGATAAACTAGCTCAACACAGATGACCTCTGGCAGTCGTATGGAAGGGAAAAGAATTTTATCAGCTGCAACTAACCACTGACTGCGACTAATTGACAGCACAACAGTCATGGTCCACTGACGGTTCTGGACATGCATTAATGACTGGCACCCCGGCACCTCGCAGCACAGATGGCAGGGAGACTGCTATAGCTGCGCTCCGAGTCTCAGTCGGGGTTACCGTTTTTAGTACATAACACCGCCCCGAATAGAGGTGGGGATTACCACTGAGGAGATTAAAGAAGTGTTTTAGTTTCTACCTCACTCAATGTCTTTTTTTGCACTACCTAGGGAAATCAGACCAAGCATAATACGTGTTAAGATGAATGAAAAACGTTGATAAATTCCAGCTATCCTAATCTGTGGGCCCCAACAGCAGGTCTATTACAAGGTTTGACTGTCATGCAGCAGTGTGTCTACCAGATAAAGTTTAGGAATGTTCGTGAAGTCAAGAAGTGACTGGTAGAGCCTGTATTATGGCCTGGAGCAGAACATTATCAATACTGCTGTCAAGTGAATGGAGAAAGTGTCTCCTTGCCTATGTTCACGTAGTGGGCCAACACCTTAAGCAGTTTTACTACAGGCAGTTAAAAAATGGACAAGTGGATGAAATGTGAGCCATAGTGTCAGAAATATTAACAAAATTGTTTTACACGTTATCTTAATTAAGCAATCATATCGCATTGGATAAAAAAGTGATACTTTGCTTGTTGCGTTTTCCCCAGGTAGTGCAGAAACAAACGTTGGGTGAGGTGGGCAAGTGAATAGTCATTTGATGGCAAGTTGTGTCATGAATATTCGTACCAAAAATTATCAAAATTTGTTAATTGGTTTTAAAGTTACAGTCAAAAATGTCAGGGATGTTTTTTGAGACACAGTGTATAATTAGTCCTTTATATGGGATATTTGGTTTTGACCCGTCGAGTTTTGCTGGTTTATCATAGTTGTTTGTTTGCAGATGATACCACAGATGTAAAAAAACGTTCCAGAGAAAATAAAAAGAATGTTAAAATACCTTAAAAAACAGAAAAAAAATATTTTAAAAACGTTTAAAAACGTTGAATAAGAAACGTTGACCATCATAGGCTGCGCGGTAGTGCAGCACTGTTGTAAGGGTGACTAGCCGTTTAATGGGAAAACCCAAAATTTGACCCCTCGTGTATCCCGAACCCCTTAATTTTTCCAAACCAAAATTTGCACAGATGATTACGTTTGGCATATCTCATGATGTGCAAAATTTGGTGAAAATCCATTCACGGGGGGCTTCCCCACAAATAGGTGAAATATAACGCTTGCGTGACTTTTTGTGCCTTCCCTTCCCTTCCCTTCCCATTTTCTTGTCGTCCTCTACAGGAAAACGACTGAATTGATTTTAACACACGATGGCTCATATGACGCGATCTCTCGCAAAGAAGTGCTTTTTGTGGGTTACAAAATTTAAATTCAACATTTTAACCTATTTTTTGCAAAAATATGAAAAATAATGCGCCTATGGGGAAAATTAGACAATGCTTTAAACCACCATAACTCCGGCTATGTATAAGATAGTCGTAATTTTTGGTTATAGCTATGGTTTTCTGGGTCGGCCAATTTAACGGTGTCATTTGTATTTACCCCTGATTGACCCCTGTTGCCATTGCAACAAAATTCGGGACAAAATGGGTCATAACTCGGCCCCCTTAAAAGATAATTGCGCGCTGTTTGCAGCTACCCCCTATTTTTGGCCTCGTGTTATTCGATGGTGCATTTATATTTCTCCCCTGCCGACACCCGTTGCCATGGCAATGAATTCTGGAACCAAATTAAGAATAACTCGGCCCCCGTAAAAGATAATTGCACGATGTTTGCACCTACCCCCATATTTTCGGGCCCGGGCTATTCAATGGTGTCATTTAAATTTCTCCTCTGCTGACACATGTTGCCATGGCAACGAAGTGTATCGAAAATGGCAGTTCTGATAATCTTCCCTGTTATCGACTGCCTGGGGGATAACAGGGAAGATTATTAGAACTGCCATTTTCGATACATATGCACAATTGTAATCAGCAGTTATTACAATTTTGGGTTTCGTCATTTTTTTGTGTTTTGTGTTTTATAAAGGTTAAACTTTCTGTAAAGGTTAAACCTTTTGTTTTGTTATTATGTGCATTGTGCAATTTTGCCTGCAAAGGCCGTCCCCGAAATAACCTATACTGTGTCGGTCGGGACGTTAAACCCTACTCACTCACTCACTCCCTATCTCCAGCAATTTCGTCGCAATTCACTCTTAAAATCTGCACTTCAGCCAAAAAATTGCAAAAAAATTCACTAAAAACCCCTTTTTGGGAGTTCAAGGTCGTTCAAGGTCATTGATGTTAATAAATCTAAGAAGCCTGTCGCTAGTGCTTGTTATGATAAGCAGCATGTATGTACCTATCTGCAACCGTTTTTACACTATACGAGCCAATAATGCAGAATAATGTCTTTTTAGGGGGTACCCCTTTTGATGCCGGCGTGTACAGGCCTCCTTGAACTTAGGGAGTCGTGACTTGGACTGCCAAAATCTACGTTGAATGCTGAAAATTTCATACGCAGGTTGTCTGGGTCTATCTCTAGCCATTTCGGCGCAATTTACTCTTAAAATGTGTGTCACAGCCCGAACTCACGAAAAATTCACGAAAATTTCTAATTTTGGGGGTTCAAGTTCGTTCAAGGTCATCGATGTTGATAAAATTAAAAATCCCGTGACCAGTGCTTGTTATGATAAGCAACATGTATGTACCTATCTGCAACCGTTCTCATATTAGAACAGCCAATAACTGCAAAATAACGTTTTTAAGTGGGATACCCCTGTTTGACGCTTTCGTTCGAGGGGAACCCTCTCACCCAGGGGCACGAAATTTCGTCACAATAAACTAGACTCCTTGGGGCACCCCCACGGTGAAGATTTCATGATCCTAGCTTGCACTATTTTGACACAGATCACGAGTGTGGCAGGCGGACGGACGGACGCCTAGACAATGGCTAAGATGCATTTTGCTACTGCGCGTAAAAAATTGACCAGCTGAACAAGAATCAAATCTGTAGTGCTGTGTAATAATTATTCAAACAGTGTTTTCTCGTTGTTACTAATGTGTTTCAATTGGCTGTTTGGCTGTCTTACTTTCTTGAATTAATGCAGTTTTTAAAACCGGGTGTGGCAGACAGTGACACAATGGCAGTGGCAGACGAGCAATACCACAAATGACCAAGAAAAATATTTTGTAAACATAAAACTAATTTTGGGACAACTAACCAAAAACGATTGCTTGTTTGCAAAAAAAAACAAACTACTTCCTGTATAACAGGATCGACTGTACCCATATCCAGTGCTTAAATTGTGTGAAAAAGTGGGTCAACTCTAACAATCGAGCGAGGCGCCGAGACTGAGAAGCCAAAAGGGGTATAGGGGAGAAGTTTGGGATGGGAATGTCATCTACCCAGCCGACTAGGGAGTCCGGGGAGCGGCATGAGCTTCCCTGTATGGTCTGGGGTAGAGCCCCAGCTGAAATTGAAATTGGTGCATTTTAGCCATAAAATCTGGCTTTTGGTGACAGTTGTTTTCGGAAAATCACGAATTTTATAAAAGTACAGTCTATATGGAGTCGACAGTCAATTTCGTAACAATCAGAGTTCTGCATTTAGGTCTCGCATGAGGTGAGAATGGCATTCCCTGCGTTTCCTCTTAATTTAAGCACTGCCCATAATCATTGTTCACCTTTACATGTTACAAAAAACTTGTTTACATTATTTTCTTGCACACGTTATATTATTACAAAAAGCTCAATGTAACAAAATGGAGCAGAATACTGTCACATAGTGCATGTTTATACCAACGAACTGTGTTCATGATGCGCCAAGAAATATATTGTACTTTTGTTTTCAGGAAAGTCTGTAATGTGCAATCGTAGTCGTGTATAGTGTGTGGTCATATATACGTTGTTATTAAGCACTCGTTAGTCGATGTAAGTCGATGTAAAGTTGTAAACGTTTGATGTCGTAAGCCAGTCTTTGGTACGAGATACGATTTCTCCGAGTCTGTTGACAACGGATTACAGTTATGGCGAATAAAATGTTCATCTCCACGCCAGCTCGTCGGTCGGCCTTGGCCTATATGTCTATGTCGTCCTGTGCGTTGGGACCAGGCTCCCTGTCAAACATAAGCAACTGTGTACATTTCGTTGATAGTTTGCTTCAGTTATAATATTATAACGCAAATGCGCCAAAACCACGTTTGTTTTTCTGTGCGATCTCTCCAACAGGCAGTGTTAACTTCGTAAGTGCTAAGGTGACATCAGTAAACAGTGCTTTTAATTGGGGCTTAAGACCTTATACTTTGATCGTGCCTACTCGTAGAGGCCTAACAGGCACATAGATCTGCAGGTAACTTTATTTAAGGGACGCTTTATAAATATATTATTGATTGATTATCGCCAGTCTTATAGAGTACGCATAGACCTGTCTTATTTGTTTTACGCATTTGTGTCAGATACCCCAAACGTAGACCTATAGACCTACAGGCACTAGGCAGTAATGTACCTGTAGTAGTAGTAATCTAACCAGCATGAAACCAGAATTTAACGTGAAATAAACGCTCACATTCCTCTGCCCGCAGCTGCGTTTATCCTGTTCAACTGTCCGGTTCTGCAGACATTTTAAAGAAGAAATTGAAAACTGCTCTCTTTAGTAGCCTACTGCATAGGGCCTGTCTGCAGCGTAAGTTGACAGATTTTGGTGGCGGATGTTTTAGGTGCTGAACAGATAGCATTGCTCTTCTGTGCTGTAGCCTTTTATTTCTCCGATTGGAAAAATGCTTCAAGATACAAGCATACTGGGCGTAGGCTAATTAGGCCTAACCTTCTTCAGCACACACACAAAATAGTGTAATTGCGGGGTCTAAATTTTGCATTGCTCATCACCTAGCCTTGCAGCATTGTGATGTAATCAATTTTAATACGACTTCTCTCTTGTCCTGCAATTTCATGTCCCGCCAGTTGGTCCATCATTTTCATGTCCTGCATCTTCATGCTCTCCCTGCCACTGGGTCCGTCAATTTCATGTGCCCGCAATTTCATGTCCGGCATTTTCAGCGCCCCAGTTATACGCGTGGTCGCGTGTCTTCTCCTTCGGCGTAAGGTCAAACATCAGCAAGTTGGAAAAAATGTCAAATGTGTAGAACTAAGTGCTGGTTAAAATAAAGATATGTCTCTATAACAATGGAGATATTAAAATAGAGATATGTGCTGGGCGTCTTACCAGTTCTGCATGATGAGTTTCTGTGTGGCCAGCAGTGCCTCGTAGCGTACTGTTGGATCGTCATGGTCAAGCATCTGCATTACCAGCTTTTTCATGCCCAACTGATCTACCGCTCTGCGCCGTACGCATATACATAATTGTCAGTCACCATTATGATCAGTTCACACCTAACAGAAGGTGTTAACAGAACTGACGATGCGACTCAGCTGTTATCGACAGTCGCAGACAGTTGAGTCGCGTCGTCATCGTAGGTGGTAGTTGGCCTGTCTAAAATATTCCAGTGCTTCCGGTTGCAGTTTGGAGAATAAGTACAGACGGGGACAGAAATAGGCCCAATTTATTTATATTTTTTCCATTTCATGATATGTAAACGGTGTGACAGAATATTACACAACAACTCATAAAAACAAACTGACGCGTTGAACAGTAGCCTAGTAAAGATACTGCACCGTAACGACTTAACTTAGACTTAGTTCTATAACAGACCAGATGAAAGCTTTTTTTTTAGTAAAACACTGACAGCAAATTAAAAACTGCATCAGGAGGCTATTTTTCAGGGTTTAATACAAATTTTTGGTGTGAAGTTTTTAGAGGCAGATTGACTGATGGCAACCAAAAGCACAGGAATTTTTTTTACGAATTACCAATGAATATGCCTAATAATGTACAGTTAAGTAAACACTACACCGGGTACTGAAAAAAACCAAGTTTATTTTTTCGAATATCTCCGTGAAATATTAGCCGATTTGTAAAATGCAGAAGTCGCAGTTTGGACGTTTACAACAAAGAATTTATAATGGGTAGTGCATGCATCGGCTCAGAAACTTACTGAGACCACAAAATTATTGAAAATCTGCTACTCATTTTGCATTCATCGAATTCATTTTAAGATCGTACGTCGACGAACTGAAATGACGCATCAACAGCGAGTGATCGAGCCGCTCTGGGTCAGCGGTTATTGAACGTGATGTTGGCGAGTAACGTCAACGTCTACCGCTTGCGTTCATGCTAGAGGAGGACATTTTGAGCACATGCTGTGATAAAGCTGATGTGATGTGGCACGTGTGAGATTTTGAGAGACAGTAACTGCCAATCGTTTTTGTCGCTATTCAGTTAATCATTCCTGAGCCAACGCATGCGCTACCCGGTATGAATTCATTGTTGTAGACGGCCCGACTACGACTTCGGCATTTCGCAAGGTAATATAGCGACAGTATTAAGGTGAGGTGGGCAAGACTATAGTCGTTTACGTCAAGTTTCTTTTTGATGTTGCATGCCAAAAAGTATTAAAATCGGCAAATGCTTTATGTGGCTGTTTAAAAAAATAAATGTGGCTTTGTATGGGGGGACGGTGTAGAAAGGTCGGTGTTTTTTAAACGTTTTTAGGCCAAAGTAGTCGGGACACTGTAAACACTCTGACCCTTTGCCAGGCGGATAAGCTCGCACGAAGCATCCGACATCGTGACACGCAACAGCCAGAACACTCGCATCAGGGCTCGTCACCAGTATTTGATGCAGCATTCTGCAAAGTAGAATGCAGTAGAAGCACGCGTTGAAAGACGGTAATAGCCGGTTTACATGATGAAGCAAACATCAAGCGAACATGAAGCAAACTTAGAGCACACGCCGTGCACGTGTATTTTTAATACTTTGCTTCATGTTTGCTTCATCGTGTAAACGGAGTATAAGAATAAAGCCTATACGTGCACAGAGAACAAAGACGTTCGATCTTTAGGTTTTTATGCACCTATAGACTAAGTTATCTTCACATGTGACTACATGTATGTAGCCTATACGTTGCGCTAGGTCTACTGATTTTACGTGTGTCAAGTTAGGTCTCACATTCGACATTCGACATTCACCATTCGCAAAAATTGCACACACAAAAAAGTAGAAGTTCGTAACAAAACGGCACACCTTAAGTGTGCATCTCCAGACACGACACGTAAAGAAAAATGGGCCAAAGTTTTTTTCAAGAAACGCGACGCAAGTTCTGCCCTTTGATTATGCTGGGCGCATTTTGCGCCTGGCAGAGTCAAGCGATGACTCAATCAGGTGGAGCGTTTACTACTACAGTGCGCCAACCCAATCCTGGAGGATTTCATCACAGTTCAGCAGGCAGGTTTTCGTAAAGAACGCAATACCTGTGACCAGGTCCTTGCCTTAACAACGTTCGTAGAAAATGGACTCCAACAAAACTTGAAAACGGGTGCAATATTTCTGGACTTGTCTGCACTCTGCAGCTTATGATTCGGTCTGGCACACAGGTCTTTTCCCAAAACTCTCAAAGGTCTTACCACACTGGCTTGTTGAGTCAATCACTCTACTTCTCAGCAACAGACGGTTCCATGTTCACGTGGGCAATAAATGCAGTTCTTGGAGACATCACAAGAATGGTCTTCCTCAAGGATCAGTTTTGTCTCCTTGCCTCTTCAATGTTTGTATCAATGACCTACCTTCAACTTGTTCTCGCAAATTCATCTATGCTGATAATATTTGTCTGGCTAACCAAGACCGCACCTTCACGGCTCTTAAAGATGCACTCAGTGAAGATCTAGACAAAGTTGCAGTATTTCTCAGCAAATGGCGTCTTCAACCGAGTGTACCGAAAACATTGTGCTGTGTTTTTCATCTCCACAATGCAACGGCTTCGCAAGGCATAAGTGTGCAACTCAATGGCCAACACGTCAGACACGAACCCAATGCCTTGGATCGGACTCTGTCTTACCATGCACACTTTAAAAAGTCTGTAGCCAAAGTTAGCACTCGTAATAACCTTCTCAGGTTGCTGGCTGGATCATCATGGGGAAGCATCTGCTACAACCCTAAGGACGTCAGCTTTGGCTTTTTGCTACTCCACTCTAGAGTACTGTGCCCCAGTCTGGGCCAGATCACCTTACTGATTGATGTCCAGCTGAATGAATCCATGCGCATTGTCTCTGGAGCTCTGCGCCCACCACCTCTTCTGTGGTTGCCAGTCCTCAGCCGCATCACTCCCCTTCACATCCGTCGAATGGCAGCAACAAATCAACTTCTCAGTAAAATCAGGTCCTCAACCGTCACTCTGCCCCTGATATCAGACATCGAGTCCGATCCTGAAGTCCGCCTGACATCACGACGTCCAGTATGGCTCGAGGAACCACAACAGGAAAAAGTGTCACCACGACAGAAATGGACTGAAGAGTGGGTTGCTTCAGATGTAGTAAACCGCTCACTGATCGTGGACCTTTTCATTGCACCTCCTGGATTCGATCTACGTCGAGTCGTCGACGCTTGTAGTCAACGTTGAACCACTTTCGCACTGGCCAGGGTCGATGTGCAGCCAACCTCGTACGCTGAAATCAGGCTTCAGATCCGTCCTGTTCCTGTGGCGCACCTTTACAAACTATGTTGCACATTGTGAACGATTGTCCAGATACTAAATTTCCCGGCGGTCTGTCAGCCTTACATTCGGCTGATGAGGAGGCTATTGCCTGGCTCGGCATGCAGAGCATACGCTAAGAAGAAGAAGAAGAACTGCTATTACTATCAGGCCTAATTTTCTCTTCTCACCAGCATTCTTAGTTTTGCATTTTTATAGTTTCCTGTCTGTATAGCTAAGTGATCTGAGATTACAGCGTAAACGTGGGCCTGTGTCTATATAAAGAGGGTAAGTTGGACAAGAGGCTCAAGTTGGATTTTTCTCGTAACGTAAATAGGTATAGGTTATAAGCCTACTTGAGAAGTTCGCCTTTCTTGGCCATGAGTTGATGTGCGTTTTCGGCCCAGAACTTGTCGTTCGTGTGCAGAGGACTCCACAGCAGCTGTCCGGACTTCAGCTCCAACTGATACTCCGCGAACGAACTGCACATCATTTTGTCTTTAATTTTAATGAAGTTTACGTAAAAACTGCTTATACGAATGCCGATCCTGACATAAAGTCAACTTAAGTGTGTCGTTCGGTATAGTTAGGGGGATGCTCATCACGTGATGGCAAAGTGAGAGGATCTAATGCAAGTGGCAAGTGCAACAAGTTTACTTGCATTCACGTGGATTCTGGACTTAAAAGAAATATATTAAAACCTACCTCCCCAAAACATTGGAATTTATAGAGCCAGTTTAGTCGCCATAAGTAGGCTACTCAGTCTTTGTAGCTTCTGCTCCAGTGTGCAATGTAGCCGCGTTTGGTTAATGGCTGTCCACACGTAAACAGAATCGGATTGGGTCTAGAGCTGGTCTCCGTATTGCACCCACTGTAGACCCAACTTCCACCAGGGTAGACCGACCGTACCGCCTATATTTGAAGGTCAGCGTCCGACTTCCGGTCGCAGAAAAAAGCGATTTCCCAGAGTGACTACTGACTACAGAGTCCCATGCACGCTATGGTGGCGCTGTTATATCGAACGCTACAATCAATGCTAGGATACTATGCAGCAATTCGGCGCACATGGGTAATGACTGCGGGGAGAAACTTTGCATTCAAAGTTGCGGCCAAACTGCTGCAGAGACATGGTTACTGTTGACAGTCTATGGAAACTCGCCATCGTCCTATCCAACGGTATCATCGCCGACCGCCTACGACGTACGGTTTAGCTACAATACATGCGTTACAGACGACGACGACCGCAGACAGACGACAAACGACAAATCCTGCCGAAGAGTCGACCCAACGGTCGACCAAAAAAATCTTACAGGCACCTCTACAGACTGCATGTGAAGTACTTCGGTGGTTTGGATTACGATTTTGTGTTTCGGTTTAAGTACTGATGTACACGTCCGTACTACCACTCGCACATGCCTGTGGTTACGACCTAATATCTTCCAGCTGGGCTTCCAGCACTCTGTCGAGGTAGTCGAGGTCTGCAATGAACTCGGGGTCATCATTGCTACGTGACTTGAGCGTCGCTACCGTACGGTCGATCTGCCCATGTACCATCAGAGTCACGTTCGTCTTCAGCAGATCCTTTTCCTTCGTGTTCTCCAGCAGATTCTGTTACCGCCACCACGCCACGAAACAACTACAATGCGGCAACCTCAACAAAAAGCCCAGCTGTTGCTAGGATAACCGACCGTACCGTACTGATTGTCAGTGACCTTCAAGGTTATCCAAGGTCGATGATTTTTATTTTATCTAAAAGGGCGTAAGCTATACTTCTTATAAGTGATTAATAGTATCCTTAGAAGTATCTCTCACCGTTTCCGAGATATGGTCAGTTTTCCGCTGTAAAACGCACGTTTTCCTATCCCACCTTCACTCAACCCCAAATTTAAAAATGTTTCCCTTGCACTAGATTGCTGAAATTTTGCCTACCTAGGTTTATGACACAGGGCTAATTATGCGTTTATAGTTTAGCCACAATACATGCGTTACAGACGACAGACGGACGACGACGACAGACGACAATCGTACCATAAGCTGGACTGTTGCTTTGCTTAAGTACGGTCAGCTAAAACTGCCAAATACCTAGACCTCTTTCATCTCATTGCTAATATCGATTGAGGCAGTAGGTTATTGAAACCAGCAGGTTATTGATGCCGTTGAAAACATCGGAAGAATCCACCATTACAGACGAACCTCGTGAAATAATCTATCTCTTGCAGCACAAAGTTGTTGCTAAAGTGCGGTAAGTAAACAAGTAAGTAAAATCTGAATTTATATAGCGTATAACGTTAAAAATAGCCTCTAATGCGAAGCAATGCGGTCACCTTCACGAGCTCGTTTCCTAACGAGTAGGGCCTACCTGCCATTCCAATGCATACTAATCATATTTTAATAAACGTACAAAACATAAGTTTATACATTTGTTAACGGCAACATTTAAGAACTTGCACATCGACAACAGCAAAAATTACAAAAGGTGATATTGCCCGAATCACACTGTCTTGCCGAGAAGCACCCCTTAGTCAGATTTACATTGTGTCCCCAAAAAAACATCCCCGACATTTTCGACTGTAACTTAAAAACCAATCATCAGATTTTGACAATTTTTGATACGAACATTCCTAACACAACTTGCCATCAAATGACCGTTTAGTTTTCCACCTCACCCAACGTTTGTTTCTGCACTACCTGGGGAAAACCCAACCAGCGAAATATCACTTTTTCATCCAATGCGATATGATTGCTTAATTAACATAACGCGTAAAAACACATTTTATTCACATTTCTGACATTTAATTGTATATTTTTCAACTGACTGTAGTAAAATTGCTTGAAGTGGTAGCCCACTATGCGAACACAGGCAAGGTGACGCTTTCTCTATTCATTGATAGCAGTATCGATAAAATTCTGCTCCAGACCAATCCAGGCCGTACCAGTCGCTTCTTGACTTCACAAACATTCTAAAACTTCATCTTGTAGTCACACTGCTGCATAACAGTCAAACCTTGTAATAGACCGACTGTTGGGACCCACAGATTAGGACAGACAAAATTTATGAACGTTTTTTCATTCATTTTAACACGTATTATGCTTGGTCTGCTTTTCCCAGGTAGTGCAAAAGCAGACGTTGGGTGAGGTGGAAACTAAAACACTTATTTAATAGCCAGTTGTGTCGGAAATTTTTCAGCCAAAAATTATTAAAATCTGTTAATCTTTCTTTAAGTTACGATCAATAATGTTGGGGATGTTTTTCAGGTTTTCTGTTTATTTCAACACATATTTCGCTTGATCTGTTTTCCCTAGGTAGTGCAAAAGCATACATTCGGCGAGGTGGGAAACTAAATGGTCATTTGATGTCAGGTTGTGTCAGAAATATTCATACCAAAAATTATCAAAATCAGGTAATTGGTTTTCAAGTTACAGCCAAAAATGTCGGGGATGTTTTTGGGACACAGTGTACATGAAATTTTGCATGAGGGGTCATTTAGCCCGCGTAATCAACCGTGCCAAATTTCATTTCAATCAGATCAGGGGTTTTGATTCTGTGGGGGTCGAATTTTTGGCTTTCCCATAAAAAAGAGAAGTCGCCGTTAACACACGGCTTGAACTACAGTTCAGCCTGTGATATTTCTAACCTCTGAGCCTGGCACAGAAAATAACAGCAACAGCAACAGCAGCCACGGAAGCCTAATACTCGTGTAATACAAAGTAGGTGCTCATCTGACTGTTCACGTGTTTACTGCAGGCATTGTGTTTAGTGACTGCTTGTCGTAAAGATACTTACACTAATGTTCTGCTAACTTCGTTGAATCATAAAAAATAGGACGTGCGTAAGTGCTGATATATTTTTCTCGTTGTAGGTTTACTTATGATGAGTTTACATCTACGACGCCGACACGACTCAACTCAATCGCCGGCTGTCGCCGACAGTTGAGTTGAGTCGCGTCGGCGTCGTAGGTGTAAATTGGCTATTATGTCTGTCGCTCATGTGGCTTTAAATGCTTAGCTATTATCATTATCGTATCGTGCGACGTAATGTCGTCCGGTATGTAGAAATAGGCCTACTCACGCGGCATGTGCCGATGACCAGCCGGGTGACCTTCTCTTTGACAGCTTCGCCTAGTGTCTCGGCCAGAGTCGGTATCAGACTCTTCGCGTGAGACCTACGAAAACGAGCAGAGATGTCTGCACCACATGTACGCGGCCGTCCGCCTGGTATTTTGCCGAAAGTCGCAGGTGCCCAAACAATAGTCAGGTAGTGTGCAGTGGGCACTGGAGACCGGCCGACCAGCGCGTGATGCACCAGCAGTTAGTAAACACGTACGACAAAATACGCGTCGTTTTCTGGAGGTTTTTGACATTCGGTGACCTTAATTATTGATTTTTTAAAGTGAAAACTGACATATCTCTTACCGATACCCTGAGAAAGTACACGCCAATTGCCCAATTCTTTTCCTGAACTTTTATATTCGAGTTAAGAGCTAGTGTGAGGCAGCCAAGCAGACGGACGGACAGACGGGTCGAGCAAAACCCGTAATGCGTCCTGTTAAGACGGCCGCATAATAAACTGTTACCAGAAATGTTAAATGTAGTAGGCCTAGTGATTAATATTACCAATTTGCAGTCGAGTGGCTCGAATCGAGTTTTTATCACTATAAAATGCAAATATTTTAGGCCTTTTCAGAAAACTATACAAAGACTATCGGGGCTAGTAGCACAAAATTTTAAAAAATATCTTTAAAATACTTTCCGTCTTTATTTCATCGCCAGGTTGCAAATGGGAACACCCGAATTTTTAAAATCTTAGTCTGAAGATACGTCCGTTACGTTGTGTGTCTTATCTACATAACTGACATAAAACGTAGGCTACTTTAAGTACTCTAAACCAAAAGCACAACAGTCTTTTAAACAAAGTATGAAATTATCAATCTGAATTTTATGTGTCGCCGTTAATGTTTAGAAACCCAACATTAATTTGAGATTTTGTGATGTTGTCGAAAGTATGAGTATTCGGTTCTTTTTGTAAAATCGTTCCCATAGTTAGGAACAAGAACTATAATGGTTTTTGGCGTAAAATTGCGATCTAGATCAGGGTTAGGGTTAGCAAGCAGCTTTTGTAGCAGAAGTAAGTAAGTAAGTAAGTAAGTAAATGATTTATAAAGCGCCAAAGTCTCAGAAAAAATCAGGGCGCATAGGATGATGGACGCTAGGTGGCAGAAAAGGCTGACTGAAAGTAGTGGGTCTTTAAGTGACATCTGAATGTAGCCAAGGTTTGACATTGACACATTAAATAATAAAATACTACCAACAATACTTTACCTGCTAACTTCTGTAGCGATCTTTTTGTCAAGTGTCATGACCCACAAAACGAATACCAGTAGGTACATGGTCTGAAAGCTGGGTCTCGTGTCTAGAGCTTCTTTTAATCTAAACCAAAAACACAGCGGTCTTTGACACAAAAACTGCTTATATAACACTTTAGACAGACACACTATAAAATTATCAATCTAAATTATGCGAATATACGACCATAAAAGCCATAAAACTGCGGTTTCTCATTCTTTCAAAGTAGTTTATTGGAGCGTTATAAAAGTTTAAGATAGCTAGGTTAATATTTTGGATGATCTGCAAGGAAAACTCACCAGATAATACAAAACTCGTGATAACGAAAAATATATTTGACAGGCTGTTTGCGGCAGCGGTTGCTCAACAAGTAATTTGAGCAAAACTCACGTGACACGCGACAGCAGCAATTCTACCATCTGAGCAGCAAGTGTACAGCGTGCAGTTAAATAATATTGCGTCTTGAAGGAGTATTCAAATTTGAGGCCTCTGTACTGAAGACGCCTTGAACTTAACAGGAAGAAACTCATGTGGTTAAACATGTACCTTTTATGTTAAAATTTCCAAAGCAGGTTGTCTACGTCTATCTCCAGCCATTTCGGCACAATTCACTTTTAAAATGTGCGCCGTAGCCGAAAATTGCAAAAAAACACTAAAACCCCTTATTTTAAAGGTTCAAGGTCATTCAAGGTCATCGATGTTGACACCATTAAAAAGCCCAAAGCGACGACACTTACGAGGAGATGAGACCAAGCTCGTAAAAGACGTGCTGATGTTGTTTGATGCGAGCTGTCGTCTGCATGCAGCGCGCCACCGTGGACATGTAGACGTTGTTCTGTCGCATTTAATTGCGATTAACTACTACGTACAAAGGCAAGTTTCAACAGTGTATTATGTCTCGTTACACTCGCAGAATACACTGTGGATCGTGTTGAAACGTATGTACTTTACGGCCGTGATCGAAGGCGTGTTCTGCCTGGACGCACGCGTGATCAGAAACGCGAGACGCTACTGGTTGGCGTCAAATTATGAGCACTTGTGACACTCAAGACACTTCAGTAAGAGACTAAGTAGGTCACAAAATAAATATTCTATGACGATCGACAGCAATTTGCTAGCCTTCGCCCTACCGTCGCGGTAACGTCATTCAGCGCATCAACGAACTACCCCTGAAATACGTGTCCGTTCTATACCACAATTCTCTAGATTAGTTCTATTTAGAGGGCCATGGCAGTGAGCGTGCGCGACATTAGTGAACGTGATACTACACTGTGTCCCAAAAAACATCCCCGACATTTTCGACAGTAACTTGAAAACCAATTACCAGATTTTGATAATTTTTGGCACAAATATTCCTGACACAACTTGCCATCAAACGACCGCTCAGTTTTTCACTTCACCCAAGGTATGCTTCTGCACTACCTAGGAAAAGCAGACCAAACGAAATATGTGGTGAAATAAACAAAAAACCTGAAAAATATCCCCGACATTATTTATCGCAACTTGAATAAATATTAGCAGATTTTAATAATATTTGGCAGAAATATTTCTGACACAACTGGCTATTTACCAAGTGTTTTAGTTTCCACCTCACCCAATGTCTGTTTTTGCACTACCTGGAGAAAGCAGACCAAGCACAATACGTGTTAACGTGAATGAAAAAATGTCAATAAATTATATCTATCTTAGTCTGTGGGCCCCAACAGCAGGTCCATTACAAGGTTTGACTGTCATGCAGCAGTGTATTTATTAGATAAAGTTTAGGAATGTTTGTGAAGTCAAGAAGCGACTGATAGTGCCTATATAGGTCTGGAGCAGAACATTATCGATACTGCTGTCAATAAATGGAGGAAACGTCTGCTTGCATGTGTTCACATAGTGGGCTAACGCTTCAAGCAATTTTTCTGCAGGCAGTTGAAAAATGGACAACTGGATGAATTGTCAGCCAGTGTCAGAAATGTGTTATATTAATTAAGCAATCATATTGCATTGATAAAAAAGTGATTTTTTGCTGGTTGCGTTTTCCCCAGGTAGTGCGCTAACAAACGTTGGGTGAGGTGGGAAACTAAATGGTCGTTTGATGGCAAGTTGTGTCAGAAATATTCATGCCAAAAATTATCGAAATCCGATAATTTGTTTTCAAGTTAGAGTCGAAAATGTCGGGGATGTTTTTTGGGACACAGTGTATATAGCTGGCGTTAACGCTTTATGACTGACTTCTCCACTTATTCACTTATTTCACTCATTCATATTCGTTTGTTGGACCGTGCTGACAGACTGCAATTTTGCACAACCGGTGTTAATAGAGTAGGCACTAGGTATAACGTTACACGATCGATATCACCTTTCGACAGCAATATAAATCTGTCCGCTATTATTATGAAATTACTATGATTACTATTACCGACCACGTTGTTGAGTGCCACTATCAGCCAAGCCAGGTAGTACTTCTGTTCCCTCAGCGACATTCTGAGTTTTCCCGAAGACGATAACTTGGCCAGTATTCGAGCCGCCTGAAACACATTTTCTCAAACCTACTCCAAAAATCACATTTTACGCGGGTACCTATTAGACCTACCATGAACACCGTTGCCACGACAACAGTGAAAGATGAGCGGCTTGATAGGCACTCAAGCCAGCGAATCGTAACAGTTATTCAGGCAGACAACGTTGTTAATATTCCAAAAATTTAACGTAAAAATAGGCCCATATCTAAATGAGAATCTATTCCCGAACACAGATAAAACTGCAACTAAAATTTTTGGTTGTTGGAAATTGGAATTGTGGACAGAAATTAACCGTGACTATGAATATGACAACAATAGGCCTAATAAATAGCAGACGAAAGCTGTCTGCACTAATTACCTCTGGTAGCATATTGTTTATTCTAAACTTCATTAAGATCGCGATGTCATGGCAGGCCGTGTCATAAAGTTTTTTTTGGTTTTACTGTATGATCGACTTTTATGACGACGACAATGGTGATAATGACAGACCGTAGCGTAATGAACGGGAAAATTTTTGGCTGTCGAAAAGTTTTTTTCTTGTCAAAAAATTGGCGCACCAAAAATGCAAAATTTGAGGCTAAAACATTTCCCTCTATTTTGGGAAAATTTTGGGGGTTAAATTAAAATTTTGATTATATATAATCTTTTCTGTGGAAAATTTGCAATTTCCTGTCCCGACTATGTACTTTTTTAACGCACCACGCCACGGACATAACAGACAGATTGTTGGTTGTAAATAATTCATAACGTTATTCACTGACGATCTGTGAAACGAGAGGATAGCATGCCTGGTGTGCTACGAACGAATCCTCGTCATGAAGCAGTACGAAAAAAATCAGAAACAAGTTGACGTTGTTGTTCGCAGCATAATTGGCAAACACGTCGACCCTGCTTTTATCTTCCTATACAAATTAACATGGCGCTCTTATCGACATAGTCGGCAATATTTTTGTCGCTGATATAGGTCTAATGTGTGCTTCAGATGTTGTTAGTAAAAGCTCTTTTTACGAATTATGCACTTATTTGTGTATTACGTGAAGTATTTTTTAGTTTACGCGAACATCTATACTCGTACATCAGTTTGTGTGGTACTAAATGTTCAAATGACGCTAAAATGCATATTTTTCAAACACAGTAAAGCGTTAGATAATAACTACGAGACAAGCTTTTAGTGTCTGTATAGTGCGTGTTACGTATTAGCTTACTGGCTTACTAAGTTCTTGCTTCTGCAACGAAGCTTATCATAGTCCTACAACAGTTTCGACCAGGCTGAAGCATAACAATTGTATTTCGGAGTTGTATTTTGTGTTTGCTGTTTATGTTGCGTATGTTTGTTACGTTTATTAATAAAAGTTATCGTTATCGTTATCGTTAAGATAAATCTTTATTTAAGGTCTAATTTTTCCGAATGCTTTGCATTCAATAAACTATTTAACGTTCATTCCAGTACAAAAACAAGAAATTTGAGCAAAGCTCACGAAACGCGCGAAAGCCTATAGCAGTTCCTGTTCGCAGGTAATCGTAGTCTATCTCCATCCATTTCGTCGCAATTCACTCTTTTGCAGCCAAAAATCGCCAAAAAATCGCTTAAAATCAATATTTTTAGGG
>Ga0209367_1003478_pt1 | contig 21426 bp, 17 predicted proteins | sample WorMetLIZISLAND2_FD_187412 | JGI IMG/M metagenome (GOLD analysis project Ga0209367, IMG submission 187412) | Marine gutless worms symbiont microbial communities from Max Planck institute for Marine Microbiology, Germany - Olavius geniculatus... ...
ATACTGTATTGCATAATGCCAAAGTGTCATTTTGTGCCAGACTGAAGTGTGTTAAGAATGGACTGTTTGATGTTTTAGGCTTGCATTAGTGTAACTGTGTTTACTGTTTTCATGTTTTTCCTGTACTGCTTTAATGTCTGTCTATCTGCATATCTGTGTTTCTGTCTGTTTTTTTTTCTGTTTGTGCTTATGATGTTTATGGGCCTTGTTGCCTGATACAAATAAATAAATAATTCTGATTCTAAAACACCCCATTTAGAGGCGTCATAGCATCAAAGTAATTTCTCATAAGCATTTTCGGAACTAATTCTTGGCTTATTGTACAGTGCTAGATAGTGTTGACTGTTATATGGAAAATACAAGTGGTCCAAGTTACAAGATGCCATTTTTGGTCATACTTCAACCAAATATGGAGCTATGGTATTCGGAGCCGGCGGAAGGGCCCCTCGTACTCCCCGGCTGATGGTGGGGCTCATGTATGCTCAGGGGCCTCATGCTAGGTACGAAAAAATTTTCTAGATTTTAAACAATATATTCAAAATATAAAATAACTAAATACGTGGAAAGTTTACCCAAAATGGCCAAGTCTGTTACTTTTGATTAGTGTATAGTAATCTGTGACGTATGACGTATTGCGGCCTATTAGACTTCATTTTTTGCAAAGACAACACAAATTGTGTCTGATTTTTTGCATGTCCAATTTTTTTAGAAGTGGACAAATTTGCGGCTTTCAGTGAACGTCCAAAAGCCAAAAGTGTTTCAGCTTCACGGGGCTTCGCCCCTCTGTCTCGGACCCTGCTGGGGCTTCGCCCCTTGAGTCTCATTATAGGAGCCGCACACCTGTATTTTGGGGGGCCTCCAACTCTCTACCGCCGGCACTGACGATATTTCATGTTACTTTCAGTGGCGCAATCAGTCCGTTTTCCAAATCTCAAATGCTTTATAAATACTCAGGGTTCCTACTTTCCTACAAAACTACTCAGAAAACCTGAAAAACACATCCCCGACATTATTGATCGTAACTTGAAGAAAGATTAGCAAATTTAATTAATTTAATTACTGAAATATTTCTGACACAACTGTCTATTAGATAAGTGTTTTAGTTTCCACCTAACCCATTGTCTGTTTTTGCACTACCTGGGGAAAGCAGACCAAGCAGAATACGTGTTAAAATGAATGAAAAAACGTCAATAAATTCCATCTATCTGTGGCCCCAATCAGCCGGTCTATTACAAGGTTTGACTGTCATGCGGCAGTATGTCTACCAGATGAAGTGTAACGTAAGCCAGCTTTCTCGATCCGTACTGGGACTGCATTATGATCCGTATTATCTTTGCATAACTAATGAGACTGACGGGTGACTTCGCCGGGGCATACCGCTGCCGGTGCTACTATGAGATCCGTAGCTTGACGGCTGCTATCTGTCACTACTGCTGGGTTCGAAGGTTCGTCGACGGTATGTCGAGCTCCGAGCGAATCGGAGGGTTTCGAGGCTGATCTGTCATTCACTATTGCTGCAACTGATTCGTCATATTTAACCGTTGGTTAACTGCCTGCCTGATGACTTTCTGCGCTTCCCATACTGACAGGTGTCCGTATCTGGCTACCAGTTTCCAGCGATCCGTCGACTTTTTGGGTACGGTGCTACGGGTGCCAATGCCCTACGGATGCGCCATATCAGTCCAAGGGAGGTCCGTCAATTTGTCTGGACTTACGTGAGTGTTTATTGGATGCGAGATACGGGTCCAGCGATCCGTAGAGCTCGACCGGTAGCTTCCGAATGATCCGGCAGTGCTCTCCGGATACGTGATCTGTACATAGCTTCCTGGTCAATCGGCGGTGCTTTTCCTTTTCTACCAGCTTGTTTTGGTTTGAGTTGTGTTGGATACGATGACTGGAGACGCAAGTGACGGTGGACCTACGAGACGGTGCCGACCGGGCCTAGCGCGCACGCACTGCACCTGCTTGCCACGTAGCTCGCTGCCACGCTTCGTACGACTACGTCACGCTATTGCACCGTAGCATGTTAGTGCACCATCGCGCATCATTGATCCGTAGACTTCATCCGTAGATGTCATCCGTGTACGGCTTTTGGCTACAGAAGTTTAGGAATGTTTGTAAGTCAAGAAGCGACTGGTACAGCCTGGATTGGTCTGGAGCAGAACTTTATCGATTCTGCTGTCAGTGAATGGAGAAAGTGTCTCCTTGCCTGTGTTCGCATAGTGCGCCAACACTACAAGCAATTTTACTACAGGCAGTTGAAAAATGGACAACTGGCTAAAATGTCAGTCTATATGTCCGAAATGTGAGCAAAAAGTGTTTTTACGCGTTTTGTTAATTAAGCAATCATATCGCATTGGATAAAAAAGTGATATTTTGCTGGTTGTGTTTTCCCCAGGTAGTACAGAAACAAATGTTGGGTGAGGTGGGAAACTGAATGGCCATTCGATGGCAAGTTGTGTCAGGAATATTCCTACCAAAAATTATCAAAATCTGATGATTGGTTTTTCAAGTTACAGTCGGAGATGTTTTTTGAGACACAGTGTAGTAGGCTTTATCATGACATTGTTCACGGCTGCTAAACGGTTCGTGTAGTCTGCGTACTGTACTATAGTACCCTAAACAATCATACCGATCACTCTATATCGTCGTTGTACAAAGACTGGCGTTAATTCAGCAGTTCGACACATTACCTGACGCCCAGTTTGTCGACGCTAATTTATTCTGTCTAGACCGTCTGCCGTTAACCGCTAGACCGATTGTGAATTACCATAGGCCTCTCTATCAGATCGATGTGATAATCGCAGCGTGGTTGGCTAAAACAAAGTGGCCTTAATTATATACTGTAGGACCTACATACGGTACAGGACGTGCAAAATAGGCCTACCGTTATGAAATTGCCGGTGCGATACAATTCTCTTAATCCAGTCTAGTCCGTACGACAGTCTGATTTAGTGAAGACCTACGTGGTAGCTTATGTGATATGTATTTTACGTCGATATGACCACTGCGTAGTTGACTACAAGTAGGTGCATAGCAACGAGACTAACGATTACTACAAGAAATCACGCCGAATATTATTCATTGTCTTTCAACTGACGGGTAAGTCACTGGAAGATAAAAAGATAGGCATAGACCTAATTCCATCAAACCGAATCGGGTGTGCTGATGGGATAATATCGTATGCAAATTGACAGCTAATGTAGGCCCCTACAACCGATATATCACAAATTATACCGTGTTCGTCAAACCTGCAAATCGCCAGCTAGACCTAAAGCATCTTAATTAGTTAACATTGCTTATCACGTCATTCATCATCATCATGACGCGTAGACAGCTGAGGTCCGTTGCGGCGACTCGCCACGATGTCCACGTTCATCTGCACTTTGTCTCCAGCTGGCAGGTGTTCTGTTCCGTTGTCCATCTGCTGTATCTTAGCGTCAGCTGGGCTTTCTTGTTTTATGTTTAAACATTATACGTTAATGTTGGATACATTCATTCATTCAAAAAATTGTCAGATTCGTTGAAAAATTGTCGCAAAATAACTGACGAATGACGTATGCTCAATAATTCACATGATCAGTTCTGCTGTCAAACATAGACCCTATAGCAAATATAGGCGCCTATTTTTGAGTGATAACGGAGCCCCCAAACGTCGCTGAGCCCGAGAAAAAAACTTCTCCATTTTTTACTCTCTTCGGCGGGTCACAATCACAAAGTGCAGGTGCATAAATTTATAAACTTAGCATATCACATTATGAATCAATAGATAGTGGCGATGACGTTTGTAGGCGACGCGGCGAATATAAAATGTCCGGTAACGATAGCGATAGAAAGTCGTCAACGAGGAGAGTGAAGTGCGTAGTGATCACCGTCATCGTCATGGTCTTCGTCGTCGTCATCACACTAGCGCTCGGTCTCGGTCTCGGTCTTGGTCTACGACCCCACGCACCGACGACCGACGACCACCTAAAACATCGCATCGACTGCTACCCGGAGACGCGCTGGGGCAGCGTCGAGACGGCGGACCTCCGGGGTGAGTGCGAGCGGCGCGGATGCCGCTACGACCCCCTCACACCGTCGAGGACCGACGCCGACAGCGGGGCACCCGTCTGTTACGTGTCGGAGGACAGCGCGCTCGGAACCGGGTACTCGATGAGCGGTCTCAGTGAACGATCAGACGGACTCGCCGCCGCGCTGCGGACTAACGCCGAGGACCTGCAGTCCGACGTCGCGATTCAACCGCTTAACGCCCGGCTGCAGGTCGATTACGCCGGAGAGAACGTTCTACATATCAAGGTAGGCTGTATAGGCAACATCAATGATAGTAAACTTAGGCCCTGATGATGTTTATTCGTCAACAGTCTGCCTGACAACAAACAGAAGAGACTTTACTAAGATAAAAAGGAATTATTGAACAACAACAACGACAATATTATATTAGAACTGATTTTTATTCGTTAAATTCAAGATTTCAACATATTAGTCGCCGTATCTCGATAACGGTGAGAGATATGGCCAAGATTGCTATCGATCATTAGTAGAATGCTGCATATTGTCTTTCAAATGACAAGAAAATTATCGACCTTGTATGACCTAAAAGTCATTACGCACTATTGTGGCTAAACGGTAAGTCATACGGGTCGGCGATGGTACCATCGGATAGAGCGATGACGACTTTCTGTACGCTGTCAATAGTAACCATGTCTTCATCTGCAGCAGTTTTGCCGCAATTTTTAATGCAAGGTTTTAACATATTAATCGCCGTATCTCAGAAACGGTGAAAGATACAGCCAACTTTGCTATTAATCACTAACAGGCGTTCACATTTGCTGCTCTTCGGACACCGGCGTACGTTCGGCGCACTGTAACGACAGCTGAGCTTCTTGTTTTTTTGTTTGTAAGCCTACAAATATCACACCGTGCTAGCAGTGCATGCAGTTGGATGCGTTTTAGCTAAGTCCAGACGTCAGAGGCCGACGGCGCTATGAAGTACCTCGCAGCGTGGTTGATGTTCAGCTGCCGACGTTCAACGATCCAAGCGTTCGTCCGAGATATTCAGTCAACATCACCAGCGTTGACAGATTCGCATTTCAAGTCATTCGTAAAGACACCGGCACCGTACTGTACGCCTTTAACTCTGTGCTGTTTACTGATTGTACGACTCGTACAGTACACTCTGTTATGTAGTCCACAAAGGAGCTATATTCGTAATGACTGTGGATAAAAAAACAGTAATGGGTTAATGACTTGAGTTTTGAAAAGCGTGCAGCGGTTAAAACAAACTGCACTTTTAGGCGGACAGTCGATGTCAGCACTGGGCGACTATACAAATGCATTGATGCCGTGTACACACTGGTTGATTTGCTGTTAAAGCTGGGACACGGAAGTTGGCGGCCTGGTTCTGTCCGATCAGTTCCTGTCGCTGTCCACTCGTCTGCCGTCACGTTACGTCTACGGCTTCGGCGAGAACGTCCACAAGACGTATCGACATGATCTGAACTACAGGACGTGGGGAATGTTCGCGCGCGATGAGGTCGTCGGCCATGGGGTTAGTCGCGCTTCACAACAATAACGATAAAAGAAGCCTACTAGTAATCATGGACGACGAAGCACCGTATAGACTTCTAGCAATTCCAGACTTTGCTATTTAGCCCTTTGGTTCTCAGTGCTTTTTTTGTAAGTAAGTAAGTAAGTAAGTAAATTTAATTTAGAAAGCGCACAATGTCAGCGAGAAACTCACTGAATCTGAGGCGCTGTTTGTCTTTATTCGTTTTGCGCATTTCTCTTTTGACGTAGAAAACGTTTACCGTTGTTAAAGTGAAACGGTGTAAAGCGTGGTCGCTGTTACAACTGACAGTGCGTGATTCATTCTGAGTGTATTGATGTGTACACTGCAGACAGCGAATCACTACGGCGTTCATCCGTTCTACATGTGCGTCGAAGACGACGGCAACTCTCACGGTGTTCTGCTGCTCAACAGTAACGCCATGGGTCAGCAGCTCTTCAAACTTCTTCGCTACACTCAAAGCCCATAGAAAACCACGTATACAGGGGCGTACTAAAGGGTGGGGGTTTATGCTTGCATGCCGCCTTTAAAGTGGAAAATTCGTGAAAAGAGAAAAATTAGCCATAAGAGGAAGGGTGTTTTGTCAGGTCTAACGTAAAAAGTTTAGCATTTTCACACACGCAACTTTAAGGCTAATGGCTAAACTTAAGGGTCCAGTTTAGCCCACATCCGGGGCGTTTATCCCCGACTCATAATTAGAAACCAACCGGCACCGATCCCCTCGTGAACGATAGGCCTATTCAAACATTTACACTTGTTAACTTAATGCGTTCAGCTTATTATTTCGCAAGACGTGCAAAGCATTTTAATTGTAGATTACTCGTTTACTGCTTTGCCGATGTTGACCTATCGGACGATCGGAGGTGTTCTGGATTTCTATTTCTTACTCGGACCGTCGCCGGAAAACGTCGTTCAGCAGTACACCGCGGTAAAATTAATCCTATCACTGTAATTTCAGGGGAAAAGTTTTGCTGTTTTGTTATCATCTTTTTTCACTTTCTTTAATTCAGCTCTCTTTTGTACTGCTTATGACTAGCAAATGCTACAAAAACAGGGGAAGGTTTCTTGGGAAATTAAAAAGAAAGATGAATATTATAATTCTGCATTTCTCTAAAATGCTGTTCTCATGCTTTACGATATCTTGCAAGCAGAAGTGTCCCGTAACGCTTAGAATGCACATAATTTATTTTTCGCCGAGGCTCCGCTCCTTACCCAGCCGGGGAGGTCACGACGCTCCCTCAGACTCTTTAGTCCGCTGGGGAGGGTTACCCCCTTTCCATTCCCACCCCCTCGGGTCGACACCTACGGCGCCTTGTTGCCTTGTTCTCGGCGCATGCGGCGCCTCACCTTGAGTTAGGGAGAACTTGTTCCAACTACTTGACGCCCCTGGTCATTTCTGTGCTTTGTCTAAACGTGAATGAATTTGCACGAACGTTGCAGCTGGTTGGTCGGCCGTACTTTCCGCCGTACTGGGGCCTGGGCTTCCAACTGTGTCGCTACGGCTACAATTCACTGCAGAACTTAAAGGCCGCCGTCGACAGAACGCGCAATGCCGGCGTGCCTCACGTAAGTGTTGACTGTCGGCGCCCTAGCGCTATGGCAGTCCTTAAAACCAAGCACGCAAGCAGGTCTCTAGTCTAGGTGCATGTCTGTCTGTCTGTCTGTCTGTGTGTCCACGGACACCGCAATGCATTGGGTCGATTGGCAGCAGCAGCAGCACAGGCTCGACTGAGTTTGAGTAGACCTACATGCAGTTTCGTAATACAGGCACAACAAGCATGAGACAGTGAGCTGAAACACATTCAAAACATGGGCAGTTGTCGATTATTGTCTTATCAATAATGCCGCAGTCCTGTCGTCCGTCGATCATGTTTATCAGCCGGTGTCAATGTCTGGTTTTTTGTCACTGTCATTTTTTTTTCGAACGCTGTCTGTCCGAACGATTATGTGACGTTTTTTGTTTCTCATTATTTCATTTATTTAAGCCTTGCGGCGACAGTTTTCTAAGCTATTAGCTTGTATAATTAGATATTTTACTCAGTCACCTTTCACCCGTCTATTTGCATCACCACGCATGTTGTCAAGAGTCGGACGCGTGAAACGTCCCCAATTTTTTTAGACAAGGAACGCGCCCCGTCAGAATTTTACTAGGAAAGGCCAGCTATGATTGTCAAGTGTTAAACATAATACAGGCGTAAAATTTGTTTTCTGCTTGCACAGTCTATAATTATTTGTAATTTTATTTTGCAATATATTTTCTGTAGATCTTAGCGGAAAAAATTACTGACTTAACTGTAGTTTTTAATATAGGCTTAGGCCTACAAATTTTGGTGTATTTTCATACATATTAGATTTTTAAAAACAATACACAAAACATGCAAAAATTTAAGCAGAGTGTTTCTTTGAGCCACTGGGTTGCATTAGTCCCTACTTTTTGTCTCTTTAGTACTACGCCATCTGGTGATCAATTTATGCAGATATGTAGGACGTTGCTATAACGACTTGCGCTTATTATACACTGTAGATTGGCATCAGACTAGATTGACTAGTCACTTTACTATACTATTTAGAGGCCTGCCATGAAAACAAGCAACGTGCAGTAAAACATCGTGAGCTAAATATACTGGTTGATTATTTTATTCACAAACATAAAAAAACTCTAAAATGTAAAAATTCATTTTGATTGCTTTGTCATATTTTATTGTTCAAAGTATTTTTAAATAATGAAATATATGGCAGTCATTACAATAAAATTAATTGATGTTAAGTTACCCAGTAGGCATTTCCAAAAAATTTCTATTTCTAAATCCAAGGCGTTGGCAACTCCTCTCGCTTTTTCTGTGCTTTGACAGTGTTTGTTGGATGACTGATACAGCAAAGATTCATGTGTGGATGATAATGTTCTTTTTTTCTTGTTGTTTGAGTGCCTCTTGGTTAGAAACCGTTGGGGTCAAATGCAGTCTTGTTCCATGTAGCACATGTGACAATGTCGGTTCAGTCAACTCCATGACGTTGTCAGTTTACTTCTACTTTTTCGGAGTCTTCCTCTCTGCTGTATGCCGTCGACTGATTTCAGCAGCGCTGTGCTTAGGCTATACTAGTTAATCATCTGGCATGTCCGAAAAGTAACCGTAACTTCTGTGCCGGATAATGTCCATCTTCTCCACTTTCTGTTTAATGGTGGTAAATCTAACTCTTCAAAACAAAAAAAATCAATGTCTGGGGCTAAACACAAATGGAGAATTGTGGATTATTTCTGGTATATGCATAAGGCTAGATGAAATTCCATGGGTATACAGGTCTATGCCTATTACTTGAGGGCCGTCTTCTTGCGCGTCCGGAATAAGACTAGGAATATTGCTGCTCTTGTCTGCATTGCAGTGTTAAAGTGTTTCTAAGCCAATGTGTTAAGTATACTATATATACAATGAATGATGTTGCATTATGACGATGCAGGACGTTCAGTACGCTGACATTGATCACTACGAGGAAAGCAAAGTGTTCACTATTGACAACGTCGCGTTCGCCGGTCTAGCCGAGTACTTTGACGAACTCCGCCAAGACGGAATGCGTACCGTTATTATACTGGTAAAATATGCTGCCTTGATCGAGTAATATTCATCGATTGACGTCGCCGCGGCTAAGACTACGCAGACGTTCGCTGCTCTGTTCTTCAATATTAACGCGATGGCCTTCACGGCAAAACTAACTGTGTTTTAGCTTGATACAGAAACGTTTATTTTTCTGCAATAGCCAGCCAGATCAAAATTATACTTTGAGACTTTACGTGTACGCGATACGATATGGATGTGAATAGTTTAACATGCGTTGATAAACCACTGTAACCGACGGGAGGCAGTTAGTTCATCGCGCAGAGTCGAAGTATGTAACATTAACAAATGTAGGCAAGGTAAAAAAGAAAAGCTTTTAAAATTTGTAAACGGTCAAGTTATTCATCATCACAGTCGTCATTATAATTACGAGCGTATGTTTGTTTAATAAAAGGTCGACAGACGTAGCCCTGTAACAATATTACAAAGATGTATGTGCAAAAGTTAGAAAAAAAACATTAAAATGAACAGCTACGTAGCTCCGCATGGAGTCTCGAACAGTCTTGAACATTATTTTTATAAGAAAATTTGTTGGCAATTATAAAGCAAACTGCCAGATTAAGTAAGAGACGACGTTTTGCTGCAATGAATGTTTTGTCGTTTGCTGCGTATTCCAGGATCCATGTTTCATCACAAACGAAACCAACTATGAGCCGTATGAGCTGGGCAAAGCTCGAGACATCTACGTCAAGTGGACGAACGCTTCTATCATGCCCGAAGAAGATTTCGCCGTCACGGAATCCACGGCTATGCTGGGATACGTGAGTAATGTTACTACATGTAATGTGATCCATTATGATCTGTCTTATTCTACCAGCATTCTGTCGCTTGCATAATTAAAGGTGCGTACAAAGCGACAGAATGAAATGCAGTAAGATGGAATCGAATGAAAGCCACGCGCTCCGGCTCTCATTTTTATTTCATTTTATTTTGGTCGCTCTGTACAAACGCATCTTGATATTAATTGCAGCAACAACGTCAACAAATACATCGGGTGATGTGGACATTCGTCGATCGGTTTAAGCTCAAAACTGGCTCGTAGCTATAAGCCTACGTCAACTGTATTTGCAGCTTTATACCCCGTTTACACGATCAAGCTGGCTTGACGAGCTGCCGTATGTTAACTGGACGAGCCAGCTCTATGTTTGCTCGACGTTTGCTCGATGTCTGCTCGATGTTTGTTCGATCGTGTAAACGGGGTATTACTGTCAGTCGGTTTCTGACGTTAGTTGGTTGTCGAATCAGAGATGGTCACGGGACGGACGGACGGACAGACGGACAGCGTGCAATGCGTAACGCGCCTCACAAGTCCGCATAATAAACAACGCATAATTACGGACGACGTTTTCTTTCTTATTAAAATTATTTAATTTTTGTTTGCTTATTTGTTATAAGTCATGTAGGCCTACGTATAAAACACAGAATAAAATTCTTAGCTTACAAATGACGCAACTGATTTATACGTGGACCATTCCCCTCAATAAGCTTAAAACACCGTTGCAGTTAGCTTATAATGATCAGGACACTGTTTTTGGCACAGAATGTTTCTGCGAATTAATTATGTTGGTGTATATGGGCTGCAGGTTTGGCCGAAAGGAAAAACGGTGTTTCCAGACTTTCTGCTGCCTCGGACGGCGGACGTCTGGGAAGAGTTAATCGTAAAACACTTTGACAGAATTCGCTTTGACGGTCTGTGGATAGTAAGTACTGGTGGATGACAGTCGCTGAAATATCGTAGCCTACATTATTACGTAGTATAATTTCGAAAATAATTAGGAGGCGATTTTTACTACTCGTTACCTTGGTTCTTTTTCGAATTTACATTTTCAACAAATGAAATTAATACAATGCATAGGACTAGAGATTTCTTCGAAATGATAGTGCGCTATATAAATGTTATATAATTTCTGTTCAACGCATAACATCGAATGCGTATAACGAATCATGAATATGTGAACCAACGTAAATGCTGTGTTCAAGATATTAATTTTCTCTGACATTTAACATTACTTTTCCTTATCGTTATTTGAACTGGATAGAGTTATGTTGTCGAATTACTTTACAGGATATGAACGAGCCTGCGAACTTCGGTACGAATGAGGAGCGACCCTGGAACTGGCCGGAAAAAGATCGTCCGTACTGGAGTCTCAAGTGTCCGACAAGCAACTACGACGATCCGCCCTACAGAACCAGTCAGTAATGGCCGGTTCACATCTACGTTTAAGATATCTAGATATCAACTCAATTCAGTTGTCGAGTTCAGTCGCGTCGTAGCCGTGAACTCGAATTGCCGACGCAACTCGACTGCTCAGGCAGGCTAGCAAACAACGCGTGGTCTGTCTCAACTGGTGCTGTCTATCGCCACCCTGCTCCGATGGTGAAAAATTTGGTTCGCTGATGACAAATTTTTGAAGTTTTGCAGTTGCAGCCACAAAAGCGTGCAAAGCGATCGCATTTACGTGTCTGTGGGCGCCACAGACACGTAAATGCGATCGTTTTGCACGTTTTTGTGGTGTGTGGGGATAGTTGGAATTTCACATGTTCGAGCAAAACTGTGCAATAGCACACCGAGCTTGCAAAATGGTTGCGTTTTTGGATCGCGAGACGCTTGATTTCATCTTTCCATGTTGCTCAGTGCTGACACGATAAACATTTTTCATTAGTGAACCAGATTGAGTTTACCATCGAAGCTGAGTAGCAACTGATAGCACCAGTTGAAACTATCAAGCTTGTACCCGTGACACATTATGACGTCAGCATTATGTCACGACTAACAAAGAATATTTAATCAACTGCCATATTTTGTTGCAATATTTTGAATTAGTATTTCTTCAGCTACAACTGATAAAATGTTGTTTAAATAGATCATTTGAGTGAATTATGACAAAAACAAAAAGGGGTCCCTTTATGAAACACCGTGTAGATCCCACCACACCTCAAGTGTGTCGCTACACTACTTCGTAAAATGTCAGATGACGAACTCAAGCCGGCGACGCCACTGACCAGTTGCGTGATCAACATTGATCGAGCCTGGCATGTGACCCCAAACAGCCCGGATTTAAATTCAGTCTATTGTGGGGTGTTTACACGATCCAGCAAACGTCCAGCAAACTTCCAGCAAATGTATTCAAAATACACGTGCTAATGCTGGACATTTGCTGGAAGTTTGCTGGACGTTTGCCGTATCGTGTAAACACCCTATTATGCTGTTCGGGATGCAGGACAGTCAACCAGCTAAAGAAAGCCATTGTCTCTGAGTGGGGCAAAGTGGCGTCGCCGGCTTCAATGCGTCGTCCAGCAGCAAAGCGGACACATTGAAAATTTTATGTGAAAACTGTGAGATGTGATTTTTAGACAATAACGGAGACAACAAAGACGTTGTCTCTGTTGTTAATTTCTTAAAATGTGTTGTTTTGTTTTTAATTGTTATTCTTAAAACACTGACATTTCACAATGTAGTGTAGTGACACACTTTGGGTGTGGTGGGATTTATAGTGACAGTTTTATTGCAAATTGTCTCCTGATTCTGACAGTAAAAGAATTATGAAAATCAGCCAATATCTAGTGAAGTTATGAGGCGTACAAAAAATGGTGCCATTTTTTTGGCCCACCCTGTATACAGCAGCGTGACATCACAATGCTAATGACTTCATTGCATTGTCGCCCACAGATAGTCGAGTTGCGCCGATAATTCGAGTTCACGCCGCAACTCAACTCAACATTTTGCGTCATGGGTGTAAATCGGCCATTAATGCCTTAGCACTTTTCTATTCACAACAGCTTCGCAGCGTAATAATGACGTTGCGTTTTTAGCTTCCAGTCTAGCTTTTAGCTATTTTTAAAGTTTTTTTTCGCTATTTGTCGACTCGTTAACTTTTATGGCGCGTTGTGTTTAACAGCGGTATGTGTGTTATGTCGTCGGTAAAAGCTAATCTGTTTGTTACGGGTCTGACTGCTGCACGAATTGCAGATTAAAGATGGTTAAAGGTGGTGATATAGCTTTTAATGGAAAGCCCAGCTCAGAGCTACGGAGCGTCACCTGCCGTGTGGGATCGCACAGCGTTACCTGTCACCCGGCACAGGTGAACGCGCCCCGCCTTAACCTCAGCAAGATAGGGTAGTACTCGATTTACCTACCAGGAAGGGATGGAAGGTTGAGTTGATTTAGGCGGCTGGTTGCACACCGAGATGATTTATCTGCACGCAGACAGTCACCCATTCAAGTGTTAAATGAGCCCGGCGTAGGTTAACTTCGTTGATCGGATGAAACGCGTTACCGCTACGCCAAGCCACCAATTGCAATCACGTACCGTGATTCGTTCATGACGATATGAAGTTATAAATGTGCTGTCTTTTGATTGATTGATTGATTGATTGATAGGGTCAATTTGGATCATACGTTATTATTATTATCATTGTTGTTGTTGTTGTTGCTGTCGTTTGGTGGTTGTCGCAAATGTCGTTGTCGTCTGCGACATCTTTCAGTGGCAGCATATCACCACGACTCCCAGACTAACAGAGCTCGACTGTCTGACAAGACGCTGTGCATGATAGCCGTGCAGGGCGCCGCCGATGCTTCATACATGCATTATGACGTACACAGCCTCTACGGCGCCAGTCAGATCTATCCCACCCTGAGGTCTGGAAAATGCCACTAGTCTTGTATGCAGTCCGATAATATGATGAATTAACAGACCGATGGACAATTAAATTATTATAGACTGTAAATAATGTATGTCTTCAACAGTTTGGCAGAATGTACAAAATTCAGTTCGTAATAAGGCCTGCTTTGACTGTTAGCTGTAATACTGTCATTATTATTGTCATGTATAGCGCATAGAAGAATAAAAATGTCTAGTTTTCTGACGCAAATGCAGATATATGATGTCATTCGCTTATCTATAAAATTCCACCAAAGTTATATTAAGTTTTCGCTGCAGAGCACGGACGCTGGTGTAATTAACAGCAAACTTTATTACACGTTGTGCGCTTTGAGTAGGCCTAGCTGAAGAATGCATCAAATGAGACTATACTGTAGAAGCGATCAGAGACTTCAAACCTTCACCGAGATGAGTGCTGCCACCTGGCGAAATTATGTCATCTCATCTCGGCGAAGATTTGAGATCTGTGATCAGTAAAGCATGCTGTTAATACGCCGTCGCGCGTGTTCTCGTGAAGATATGACTCCGGTGGAAGGACTTAATGCAGTCGTAATGGTAAAGAATGCTGGATGATGATCCAGAATCCACAAAAGAATGCTGACCGCAAACACTTCCTTTTTAAGCCATACCCATTTCTCCACAAAATTCACTCAGAATTTGTTAATAATTTTTTTGAGAAATCCAGTTGACAAACGGGCAGATCAAAAAACATAACCTCCGTTGTCGCTTCGCTTCGGCGAATGTAACAGTTGAATAGGTGACTATCTGTGGTCAGGTAAACCATCTAGGTATATAACCAACCACCAAGATCAACTCAGCCTTCTATCCCTCCGGGGTAGGTACGTCGAGCAACGGCCTGTTCGGCTAGGGTTATGGCGGAGCGCGTTTATTTCAATTTGTGTCGGGTGGCAGGTATAAATACTATGTTATTTCATATGGCAGGCGACTTTCCGTAACTCGCAGATGGGTTTCCTATGAAGAACTATACCAATTAACCATTTAGTCATTGCTGGAGCCACGTGCAGCTTTTTTAAAAGTCCTGATTAACGTCGTAAAGCCGTCATCACAATAATTAGTGCTAATTCTGACTTGGACAGGGCGTTACGTAGCGCGACGCGGAAGCGCGGAATCGTGATTAGTCGATCCACATTCTCTGGCAGCGGACGGCATGCGGGTCACTGGCTCGGAGACAACTTCTCTGACTGGGCGGCGTTAGCGGAGTCGATTATCGGAATGCTCGAGTTCAACCTCTTTGGAATACCCTACGTGTGTAACTGTGCATAATACATTTACTTTATTAATGTCTGTGACACACGTGCGACTTTTTAGAGGTTTTTACTAAACATTCTCTCATTTTTCGTGCATTAGTTGATGCCCATTTAACGCTCGCTGTTTTATTAAGGATATTTGTTAAACTATAAAGCGGAAACCAGTCAGCAGCGAAAGTTGCGAAACACAGACAAAGCGCCAATTTATCCTAGTACTTAATAGTTTTACGATTTCAAGTAACGCCATACTGCTAAAAAAGTAATACGCTTAAAAACGGTTGGTCGGCATTGCCTTTATTATTAAGCTTATTTTTCAAACTCTCAGTACTTAATTCTCAAGAGTGGAAAACTAAGCAAAATGTGAGTGACTGCCCCGGCGGACTAATCAGACGGAAAAATGCAAAAACGTGAGCGCCGTTACCCCTATGCACGGCCACGAACAGCCTCCGAAACAAAAAAGTTGTTTTTCTGCTGTCCTCGATCAGTGATGTCGGTGATGCCTCTCACGATCACCTGTATCTGTAGCTTGATTATAGTAATTATTATTAATCTTATTGTTGCGCTGTCGTTTGCTATTGTCGTTGTTGCATGCTGGACTGATATATAGGTTGGTGCTGACATTTGTGGTTTTGTCGGTGACACGACGTCTGAACTGTGTCTTCGCTGGATGCAACTTGGAGCGTTCTACCCGTACTCGCGCAATCACAATGTCATCGACAGCAAAGTCGAACAAGTTAGTCAAATTCTCTTTCAGTCTAAAGCTTGCTGCTTGCTAAAAACGACCAGAGTAACGGCATTATTTGTTACTTTTTGAGCTGAAAAACTGTACACAACCGGTTAGCGTCAAGTGGAGGATAAGGCTACACTATTTTACGAGTATCTTAAAACACTTTTTGTAAGCCGTAAAATAAATTTTTGTATAAACGCATGTGTGTAGCTTATGTGACTATTCAATGGTGACAAAAAAGATGGTTACAACAGATTTATAAGCTATTTAGTTTTACGTAAATTTAATCAAATGCGTGCAAATATTTGCGTCGTTAAATGTACTAACATTAATATACGTAGGCCTAAACAATCACAATCTTTCGTGAGATTGGATGCTATTTGTGCTTAAACATGCGTTGCTTCTATGATTCCAATGAGTGTTTATTGGCTGGTTGCTGGGAATGTAGGATCCTGGAAGTTTTGACGGTCAGACTCAGCAGGTGATGCGTGAAGCAATGATGCTGCGCTATTCGCTGCTGCCCTATCTCTACACGCTTTTCTACCATGCTCACGTTCACGGCAACACGGTCGTCAGGGCTATCTTTCACGAGTACGTTGTCGCTTGCTTGATAAGTAAACAAACAAACAAATAAACAATTTAGTAAGTTACTCTTTACCGTCACATTATTTTTATCACATTTTTGTTGACGGAAATGTCGTTTTGAGGGAAGGGCATTGTTTTTAATTCACCTTCGGTTTTTTTTTCAGAATATGGAAATATATAAGTAAGTAATTAATACGGGGAATGTTTTTATTTGCACGTAAACTTTTGTAAAATGTGAATGATGTATAGTTTAACGCCGTAAGAACTAAAAAGTTAGAAGTGAAGAACTGAAAAATGTTGCGATTAAATTGAGTAAAATAGTTTTGTCGAAGGACGGCTGTCGTCTGAATGGGTTAAAGACAATTATACGTAGCCACATTTTAGTAATTGTTTAACGATCACAATTATTGACATCGTTTGACGTTAAATGTCGCAGTATTTGTGGTTTATTTGGTTGATCTGTGAATGTGCGTGAAATAACAGATTTCCACGCGACAAAAGAGCACTGGACGTTGACAAACAGTTTTTGTGGGGTTCTGCGCTTTTGATTGCTCCAATACTGGAAGAGGTATAAATTTAACTAGCCCTGACTATAATCAACTGTAACTATATTAACTAAAATACAAAACATTTCTTTTGAACTATTATCGAAGTGGATATTCATAACTTTTGATTTAGGTATATGCGTTTTAAAATTAAAAAAAAAGTTTGCAAAAAATGCTTTGATATTTTCCAGTATAGGCTCTCTCACTGTTTTTTATTAATCGATTTTTAATAACTAGTACGTAATAACACTGTATTAGTTGCAACTTGCATTGCTAATTGCAAACTGCTAACTAAACAGTAAAATTAAAAAGTAAAATTTCAGCCATGTTCATCACACGTGCTGCATAATTTAATACACTTTAGGCCTATTTGTCAAGCAAAGCCGATCAGTCTGTAATTTGCTGCCAGCTGTCATTGTTGCCAGATGAAAAGTATGAATCCTAATTCTTGCTGAATAGTAATGCAACCTCGTTTCGTTGTTGTGTGACGTTGTTTAGCACCAGACTTCATTGAGATATTACCTGCCGCAGGGCCGCTGGTACAACTACCACACGGTACGTTAGCTATGGTGCACCACACAATTATTCTGTCATCGTAATTAATTACAGTCGTTAAAGTCAATTGGTTAATCTTTCTGCTTTGACTTAGGCCTCTGTTACAATCTGCTACTGCATTGTTTTTGAGGCAAACGTATAGCTAGAGCCACTGTCTCGATCTAATACGATTTATACCGTCTCATGCTGATAAGGATGCGCTGAGAGATATACGAGGTACTTATTTTTCTCGTTCTTTTATTCACGGGTGCCGGTGAAACTGTAATTAATCTTGTGGTTTAATTACTTTAAAAACATTGATATAAAGTTTAATTATTGTTTGTCTTGCTGTAACTTGTTTAAGGTAAAAATCATACATTTTGATTCGTATAGAAACAAATAAGAAAAGCCTAAGTCACTCGGCACTAGGCGACATAGTCGTGGAGCACGTTTCGGTTTGCGGGCAACTTGGAATGCAATTTTTGATCACGTGGTTCCAACTCCAATTTTTTTTGTGGGTAAACCAAAACTCCCTGTGTAATACATTATTACAGCAACATCAATGTTCTGCCAAATGGCATTTTATGCAGTCCAGCGGCTTCAACAGGTGCACAACAGTTACAGACGTACCTGTAGACAGACAGACAGACAACGCTGCGGTAACATCATCAGTTCTGTTGCTTTTAGCGATGCCGCCTAAAGTCGTGGCTGCACGCACCGTCTTTCTCGTCCGAGGTGTTGTTCGAGCTTCTTGGACACAAGACGTCCGAGTTCTTCGTCCGAGGTTCTGATGAACGTCTTTGGCTGACGGACAAAAAAACTCGTCCGAAAAAAATCGGGCAGAATGAGGATGCTCATTGCGTCCGATTTCCTCGGACGAGATTTTTAAACCTCGGAAGGTTCGGCGACATCGGACAACGCCTCGGACGAGAAAATCGGCGCGTGTAGCCACGGCATAACAGTGCGACGTGCGGTCTGGTCTATGCCGCCGGTGTTCGGGGTGTGTAGAATTCGAGTGAAGCGGTGCATGACGGGACGTGGTTGGAGATGGACGTCGACTTGCAGTCACCAGTGCCAGTGTTTGCTCGAGCGGGATTCATTATTCCCACCCAAACGCCCGCCAACAACACACAGTTCAGGTCTTGCCATTTACCTTTCTATCATTCACCCTGGACTGGTCAAAATGTGTGATTAAAGCGAACGAAGCCAATAGAGCTAAAATAGGCAACTTTTGTGATCAGATGTGATAAGTACTTGGATATGTGTAGTTTTAAGTTTGCGAATGTTAGGTAGTTAGAAAGTGACTGACCATAATCAGCTGATAATTTATAGATAATTACGTGTCCTGTGCAATATTATGTTTTTTGTAAGCTTACATGTACTACACTGTGGGGCATAAAAACACACCAATTTTTTGGCCATAACTTGAAGAAAGGTTATCCAATTTTAATAATTTTTGTTACACATGTTTATGACACAACTGGCCATCAAAACGTTCAGTTTCCCACCTCACCCAACATCTGCTTCTGCACTAGCTGGGAAAAGCAGAACAAACAAAATATGCATTAAAATCAACAAAAAAGTTTTTAAAATTTCATCTTTTCGGATATGTGGCCACCAACAGCCAATCAATTACAAGGTTTGACTGTTGTGCAGCAGCACGTCTATTAAATAGGCCTAACATTTAGGAATATTGATGAATTAAAGAAGTGACCGGTGAAGTCTGAATTGGTCTGGAGCAGAACGTTATCAACGCTGCTATCAACGAATGGAGAAAGTGTCTCCAAGCCAAGCCCATGTTCGTGGGCCAACATTTCAAACATTTTTGTAGGCAGTTAAAAATGGACAGTTAGATAAACTATTAGCTAAAATGATGAAATTATGGACAAAATCTGTGTTTTGTGTGTTGTTTTGATTAAGCAATAATACCAAAGTGGTTAAAATGCAATATTTTGTTCGTTTTCTTTCCTTAGGTAGTGCAGAAACCGACAAAGGGTGAGGTGGGAAATTAAACAGTCATTTGATGGCTAGTTGTATCAAGAATTTTCTTGCCAAAACTTATTAAAATTGGATCACTTTTCTTTAAGTTATGATGAAAAAATTTTTTGTGTGTTTTTATCCCCCATAGTGTGTACATCTTGCCCTTGTTTTGGTCACTCGTGCTAGCTATACAACGAAGACATTTGTATAAATTAAAATGATGTTTTTTTCAGTGTATCCATTGTTTAAAATATATACTTTTGTCCAACGGCATTGTCGAAACTTTTTAGACATTATTATAATACGCTCAGCTGAATCCACAGTAGAAGCTGAGCTAACTTGGGTCTATATACACCGTGGGCCATAAAAAACGAGGCACTTTACTTTTGTCCACATTTTCGCCAGTTATTGACCAATTTTTAAAATTCTTGCACTGGCACACTCTGCAGACAATTTGCAATAATGTGATTATTATTATTTTTTGCATTTCATGGTTAATGCATTTCTACACTACTTTGTGAAATATAAATGTAAGCAAAAACTAACCATAATAACACAAATTTGGGTAAATGAAAAAAATGCTTTAGACCAACATTGCGATGAATGATTCGTATGACACTAGACTGTGTTATGCCCACACAGTCTAGTGTCATGCAGACCATTCACTACAATGTTGGTCTGAAGTGTTTTTTTTTCAATTTTACCAAAATGTTTCTTTGTTATTATCGTTATCAATGCATATTTAATTGATATTTCACAAAGTAATGTATAGACACATTTGTGGTGTGGTGGGATGTGTAATAAAGACGTTATTGCAAATTGTCCGCAGAGTGTACCCATAAAAGAATTTTAAACATCGATCAATAATTGGCGAAGATATGGACAAAAGTAAAATGCCAATTTTTTGGCCCACCCTGTAGATACTTCTGGCTGTGATTGCGGTTCTAGTCGTCGCAATGCATTTCACATCAAAGTCTATTTGGACGACGCCGCTGCACCGACGGCACATGGAGATCTTTTCTGGGACGACGGAGACAGCATCGGTTATTATGTTTCACGAACTTAAAGTAACTTTTGTGTTTTAATAACTTTTGAATTAAAAAAAACAATAGCATTTATGTTATGCGTCTTTAGCAACAGCAGCAGCAATAACACGTAATAGTGGCAGCTGGTCAGTTTTTTTATGCCTCCGCCAACGTAGTGGCAGGAGGCATAACGTTTTCAGAGTGTTCGTGCGTTCTTGCGTTTGGCCGTGAGTCCCGGACAAACATTGTTAGCAACTTAGCAAGATATCGTTGGTATTTGTTGACGAAATTTTACCAAACTTTCACCATTGACGGATTTTGGAGCAAGAATGAATGCGTGAAATTTTGTGGTCAAAAGGTCAAGGGTCAAGGTCACGGTGAGGTCAAATATGTCCCAAAATGTACTTTTTGGCCTTGTAATATTGTCATATGTTGGGGAGGCCAGTGGCGTAGTCAGGATCTAGTTGTAGTGGGGGCACTTTCGGGATGTCCCCTCTCCACGGAGAAAGGGTCAGGGGAGGAGCTGGCTCCCTCCCCAGAAAATATTTAGATTTTTGGTGTAAAAATAACGTGTTTTGTTGCATTTTTGGTACTATTTTTAGTAACTGAGTAGGCTCCTATAGGAGGCACGTGCCCCCCCCCACTTATGGCTACGCCAGTGGCGGAGGCATATTAGTCGGCGGAGTAGTAACCACCGTTTAGGTTTGTTAATAATTGCATCGAACGTGTTGTGGACTTTAAATAAATTTTGTAGCTGATTGCTGCGGGCTGTGCAGAAGGGAAGTTAACCTTTTCTTTTTAGTGTTAATATTTAATTGCAAGCCCATGGAGTCGCACACCGCCAATGTGGTCCGTGGTTGCTTCTACCAACTTCGCCAACTACGGAGCATCCGGCGTTCGTTGACAACTGATGCTCGGCGC
>Ga0209367_1003479_pt1 | contig 21420 bp, 12 predicted proteins | sample WorMetLIZISLAND2_FD_187412 | JGI IMG/M metagenome (GOLD analysis project Ga0209367, IMG submission 187412) | Marine gutless worms symbiont microbial communities from Max Planck institute for Marine Microbiology, Germany - Olavius geniculatus... ...
CGCCCCCTGACCCCCCGACCAGGGGCTCTGCCCCTGGACCCCGCTGGGGGCTTCGTCCCCAGACCCCGGTTATAGGCTCGCGCTCCGCGCGCTCGCCATGGCCCCCCCCTTTGCCAAATCCCAAATACGCCACTGATCATAGATCCTATGTGCGACGTTATCAGAGCTCATCAGTATCAGGAACCAAGCTCCGTATGCCAGTGTCATAATATCATAATGTCATTAAGCGACGATGTGCCCTATTTCACTGGAGAGAAACAGTTTGGACACGCTCGCCCGCCCGCAGTCTTGTAGGCCTACAGCATTTGCTGCCAGCCCGCCACTCGTACACGGAACAGCTAGAAAGTCAAAGAAGGGATAGACAAAACGTAACTATGAGCTCAGCTTAGTCATTAGCGGGTGGAGACGACAATGGCAAAGCGTCAGACCGAATACGTTTTACGATGTCAAACGCCAAAGACACGACGCACCACTTGCGAGCGACGACGTCGGCGACGATCAACGGATCAAGCATTCTGACGACTACAGACCGGGTTTGACACGGCCCATTTATTATTGTACTGTAGGCCCACTGTGCCTATTGTGAAGTTTGTTGCTTTTTATCCGACGTGGCAGCTGCGGTCAGCTAACAGCGGGGCACTCGTTGTGCCGCGCAGAAGCACCACGATCGGTCGGAGGGACTTTGCCTTGGCTGGCCGGCCACATGGAACAGCCTCCTCGTCGACCTGAGGACTTCATCAATGTCCAGAAATACATTTGCGAAAAAACTCAAAACCCATTTATTTGACTGCGAGCGCTCTCGAGGTTTTCTCTAATTGGGCGCTATAGCCTACAAATTGACATATTCATTCATTCATTCATGCTGTCACCGACTGTCTAGTCGGAACATTCGATGTCGAAAATATACCGCAAATGTCTCTTTTTATGAGCCGACGTGCTGTGTACATAATGAAAAGGATCTAAAACTACTCAGGTGTTCAGGTTCATGTCAATTACGTAATGCTGTTTGCTCCAGGCTTTGTTCTTCGCCCTATTACTGTCGTCACTTTCGTACACAAAACAACAACGTGCAGCAAGGCGTTGACGACAGACCTGTCGAACCGAGTGTCGCAGCCTTTTGGTTGCTCATTACGTCAGCTGTTTACTTTCTCACTCACCTGTTATTATCGAGATCAACTGCCGCGACTATAGTGACAGGAGCACTAGCAAAATATAGAGTTATAGCACTGTGCGCCAGGTGTAGTATAGATTGACTAAAGACTGCCTGCTCGGGCCTGCAGCAAACCTCCAGTCGCTTCGCGTATTACGCTTGGTTCTCATCCAGTATGCTACGTCGTATATAGCCATACACTCCAAGTCCGAACCGAGTTATGAAGAAAGCCTACCACACTGTGAGGCATAAAAACACACCAAATTTTTTTACCATAACTTTAAGAAAGGTTATCCAATTTTAATAATTTTTGGTATATATATTTCCAACACAGCTGGACATCGAATGGTCGTTCAGTTTCCCACCTCACCCAACGTCTGCTTCTGCACTACCTAGGAAAAACAACCGACAGCATATGCATTAAAATCAACAAAAAACTTCAATAAATTTCATCTTTCCAGATCTGTGGCCACCAACAGCCAATCAATTACAAAGTTTGACTGTTGTGCAGCAGCACGTCCATTAAATAGGCCTAACATTTAGGAATATTGATAAATTCATGAAGTGACTGGTAAAGTCTGGATTGGTCTGGAGCAGAACGTTATCAACGCTGCTATCAACGAATGGAGAAAGTGTCTCCGAGCCGAGCCCATGTTTGTGGGCCAACATTTCAAACATTTTTGTAGGCAGTTAAAAATGGGACAGTTAGATAAACTATGAGCCAAAATGATAAGAAATATGGACAAAATGTGCGTTTTGTGTGTTTTTTGATTAAGCAATATTACCAGCGGTTAAAATGCATTATTTTGTTCGTTTTCTTTCCCCAGGTAGTGCAGAAACAGACAAAGGGTAAGATAAGAAACTAAACATTCGTTTGATGACCAGTTGTATCAGCAATATTTGTACCAAAACATATTAAAATTGGATCACCTTTCTTCAAGTTATGATAAAAAATTTGGTGTGTCTTTATGCCTCACAGTGTAGTCTGCATTTGTTGACAGAAGCTCGCGTCTGAGACTGCCAACTTTGACCGCCATTAATATCATGCCGTCTAACCTAAAAAAACTACAAATATTGCTACAACTATTGCTGCACATAGTAAGCAACATAACTGCTAAAAACAAGACTTTGAAGCTGTTCATATTAAGCATAAAAATGAAACATATTTCTTATTTACTTTACATGAAATAGCATTGGATAAATATACAAATAATACTAATCCGCATGTGTATTAAAAATCCTATATGACTTCAGTTCACAGTTCGTTGTCAAAAACTTGGCAAACATAATCATTAATCAATATTCACTAGTCACAAACTGACTTTTAAAAAATTATCAACAAGACGTGACAACACCAAAATGTCATTCATACAAACCTAAGCAGTTAATCAAAAAAATACAAAATCAAAAAAAATAAATCTCAAGAAACAAACATTCAACAACTACTGGTACAAGTGTTACAAATTATACCAAACTTAGTTCGACTAAAAAAATTAAATATAATTATAATTATAACTTAATTGATACATGTTTCTTTGACATCAGTTTTCATATAATGACTTTAGTTTCTCTAAATAAGCCTATCTAGTATGATACTAAGAATTACTATATACGCGCGTATATAAGATACCATGTACCGTGTAACTGACATGCAATATGAATGCAGTAGCACATGGCATTGAATTTACTGCTATCATTATTTTAACATAATAAAGCAATGTCTGGTTGTCACGTTCGCAATCTCCGAGTCCGCATCGTGACCATTTCAGACAAAATTTCTGTAGCATAGTAACAATAAAGTAAATTTTTCATGCGGCGGCTAAAAGCAAGAAGTCACTAGGCGCCGCAGCCTTAATCAAACATAAATACGTGTGGTAATTTGGTAAAATGTTGAATTTTTTCACATACAAATAAACAAGTGCATTTTTGTTACAACAGAACTTGCAGCTTACATTTCCAGATAAACATTGAGTGTAAGAGATATTATTAAGTCATCTTTATTAGCTCACTGAACGGCAACAGTTGACACTCTCTCCGCTATCACTGCACAAGCACACAGCGCAAACATGTACATGGCTCAAAAATGTGTGCCACTTTCATTTTTCAAATAACTCCGTAAAACATTTGCTGATTTAAATAATTTTTGGCATGCAACGTCGCGAAGAAACTTGACATAAATGACTGTAGTTTCGCCCACTTCACCCGCATGCCAAAAATTATTACAATCTGCCAATGTGTCTGGAGTTATTCAAAAAATAAGTGTCACTCGTTTTTGAGACACGTTGTATATTACAAGGCAAACCGACATCTTTGAACGAATCCACAGGTTAAAAGAGCAATAGCAGCCGCAGCCTCATTGGCCTATGCGTTAATCCGGCTCAGATCACAGCAAAATAACAAGAAAACCCAGCTGTCGCTAGGGAAGACGCGCTACAGCCCATAGAGTTCCTGCTGCAGTACTGACCCTCAAGGTCATCCAAGGTCTAAAATTTTCATGTCATTTAAAAGGCAACATGCCACTTCCTATTAATGATTAATAGTAACCTTGGTCCTATCTTTTACCGTTTCCGAGATACGGCCACATATAGCATGAAACTTTCCACTGAAAACTGCGGCCAAACCGCTGCAGACAGAGACATGGTTACTATTGACAGCCTATAGGAAGTTGCCAGCGCCCTATCCGCACGGTACCATCGCCGACCCCATAAGACTTACCGTTTAGCCACAATACCGCACGATAGGTATACTATAGTGCGTTATGACCCTTCAAGGTCATCCAAAATCAATGAATATCATATCATTTAAAAGTCAATATGCGACAGCTGTAGCCGTCTTTGGCACTGTTCTCAAAAACCAACCTAAACAAAGGAAAAATGGTAAATCTTACAGCAAGTGTTGTTGCTGTATTTCACATACACGTAGCCACCATGGCCGAAATCAGTGCCCCATGAATTTTTGACGATGTAATAAGGTATTGGACCTGCAAACAAACAGTCAACAAATATAACACCACCATTGAACGACATGGCGTAAACTCAAATAATAAAACGCTTGCATATTTAACATCAGTACTTCCTCACAATAACTATAACAACGAATAGTCACCCAATGTATGCAAACTTTCTCCAGTAGATTTCCACCAACTTCCATTGAAACTGTCACTTTTGTAGTTGTAATCATAATGTCTATTTTACTGGCATTTGATAGCAACTATGCATTATCCCAACAAATAGCAATCTTCAAAGCATCTCAATTAAACCTCTGAACTGAGGTCAGATAGCACTATGTAATCTACATATTACAATTATTTACTCTTCTTCTAACAACCCTTAAACCCCACAATAAATATTTCGCTAATGATAGCAATATTAGTAATATCATGAGTTGATTGAGTTCCTAATATCTATTTAACCAAGCTACCGCCATTGGTAGCAACTGGGTCTACTAAAAATATCCTAGCAGAAAAAGCTGTAATGGTAAAATGCTGGATTTTTATACGTCAAATGCTCTTCGTGATGCACAGTCAAGGGTCAGAGCAACAAAAACATAATACGTACTGGCACAAAATAAAAAACAATAAAGAAATAAAAAACAGATTACCGGAATGCTGGTATACAAATAGACCAGCGACTGTAAGGTCTATACGAGAGGTAAGGTCACTGCGAGAGATAGCTTGATTAAACACTCCGAGCAGACTTTGTTTATCAGATTTCACAGTGCGAATAGAATCAATCAAAAGCGACCATTTACAGCTTCACTATACAGTTATGTAACGGCTCTCAGACGAGCTCCGTACTTCTCAACGTTCAGAACTCATGACTCTCTAAAATCTACTGCGCAGCAACTTTCAACTGCCCAGCTACAAGCCTACAATGACGTCAATACAGTTAAGCCGCCTTAGACGCAGCTAAGCGTTCCCAGCTATGAAAACTGCCTCCCACCCCAAAAAAGGAGAGAAGGACAGCAAAGAGCTGGCCCCGCGCTTACGCATAGCTACTGGCTAAACTCCCTAGATTATTTCGGTTCTAGGCACTCTGCTGCATTCCTACACCTTTGCTAGCACAACTATCCAGCTAAACCTACTGTAGCTAAGTTTCCTAAGCTAAATTCTCGTCTATTTTCAGAGTCCTATCTTCGACTGCTGCTAGCCAACCACACCCAAGCAACACCTTCTATCTGTACCATAATTCATACACTCAGCTCTGCATTATACAAATATTCAATAAGACAATCTATTTCACTTGCACAAAGACGTACTATCAAGCTGGAATGAGAAGTATAATAAGCAGAAAAATGCTGCTGCGGTGAATACGTCGCTCACTCACCGGTGAGATCATATCCAACAATCTGAACAGCGTGATTGTGAGGGACCTCTCCACAGTGGTACTGAATAATGCCACCCTGATAGTTCACCCAGTTGCTTGCATCGACGCCGACCGTCAGCGGTCCATACGATGACAGCAGTTGCAGCATTGTGAACTCACTCTGAGCGTAGCTGCAAATATTACAAGAACTGATGTTGGTGCTAAGTGTGTGGTGTTATCGCTCGAGCAACGATCATGGCCTAAGACATTCAACATTCTCTTAGGTTTCTAAATATTGACGTCAGCTCATCTCAACAAGTGTCTTCTTAAAATAACAAGAAATTTAAGATAATGCTTACGAGACGCGCGAAAGCCTATAGCACTTCCTGTTCGTAAGTTGTCTTGATCTATCTCCAGCCACTTCATCGCAATACTCTTGAAGTGTGCGCCGCAGCCGAATATTGCAAAAAAAAACAATAAAACCCCTTATTTTCGGAGTTCAGGGTCTTTCAAAGTCATCAATGTTGATACGACTGAAAAGCTCGTCACTAGTGCTTGTTGTGATAGGCAGCATGCCCATGCCTATCTGCAACCGTTTTCGCGAAAGACTGGTCAACAACGGTAAAATAACGACTTTTACGCGGGTACCGCTCTTTGATGCCTTCGTGCACAGGTTTTCTTGAAGCTAGAAGATCGAGACTTGGACGGTTGAAATCAACGTTCAATGCTGAAAATTTCATACGCAGCTTGTCCATGTCTATCTCTGGTGATTTCATCGCAATTCGATTTTGAAATGAGTCTCGCAGCCCAAAATCGCCAAAAAATCCACAACATTTTTATTTTGGTGTTCAAGGTCTCCAAGGTCATTGCTCTTGGTGCAAATCGAAAGCCCAAATATGACTTCCTATTATTGATTAATAGTAACCTTTTATGTTTCTGGATAAGTCGATTTTTTAGGTGGATTACCAAAAATTAGGGTGTATTTAGATGACATACTGCATAAGCGTTGACAACGGCTGAAGGAGCAAGTGATTGAACTTGCATCGTTGTACAGGCATTATACCATCAGGCGGCTGTATTCGTCCATTGCACACGCCAGGCAGTAGCACCGGTCTCGGTGAAGGTTTGATATCTTTGATCGTTTCTAGTTGCTAACACCACAAAACGAGCTGTGCTCTGAAGACATACCTGATACAGGTGTAGTCTGTAACCGTAACACCTGTGCTCTGATTGTGTGCAGGTAGCGTACACTCTGCTACAGAATCTTTCAGTGGGTACTCAGCTGCTGTGACTAGCCTGACGTGCGTCTAAATATTACACGCAAACTATACACAAACATTCAAACAACTAATTCACATGCTGTGACTGTTCATCTTAGTAACGAAATCGGTCTGAACTTTGAAACTCACTGCCCGGCTGTACTATCGAGCTTCCTATTTACATTTACCACAAAGCTGCTTAAATGCTTACTACAAATCATAATACGAGATCATTCTGCAGTAAATGGCATCCGTAGTACATTCACTAATTCAGATATTGTCAGTAGTAAGACTGACAACGGTAGTTTTTCTGTGAAGTGCCGCGTCTACGAGGGGCGTTCAATAAGTTTCTGGACAACGACAGTAAATCGCACATTTCTGACAGTTATGTTACTTTTCAACGTATTCTGCCTGCAGTTCATTGCAGTACTTGTGCTTGTACTTGTATGTTGATGAGCGGAGAAGCGATTGCTTTAAATGCTCGTATCTTGCTGCCAAAATTTGTCGAGTCTGTAGTTCTTGAAAGCGTTGGTGGACGGTGATTCAATGACATGCTGAAGAAGTTGATTCCAGTCTGTCACGACTCTTTAGCTGAAAAACATTTGACGGATACGACTTGTGTTCCTTGCCTGAGACAGTTTTTTAGACTGTGCCATCTTAGGTCATGTCCAGTTTCTGCAAATCGGAAGAACTGAGTTGGATTAATGTTCTCTTTCTTGGTGATTATCTTGTAGGCCTATGTTTCGATTAGGTACCCTCTCAGGCATTTTTTCTCAAGTGTGGTCAGTCTCTCTTCCTGCGGCTTCTTTCTCAAAGTTTCTACCAATTCTGTAGCTCTCCTTTGGGTGACCAATTTTGTAGCTCTCCTTTGGACTCGTTCGAGACACTCGATATCTTTCTTCAGGCACGCGACCAGACATGTATGCACTATGCAGTATTCAAGGTGAAGTCGTATGTACGCTTTATACAATAATTTAAATTCTTCTGAACCAACACTTTTGAAGTTCCTTTTTATGAGCCTCATTACTGACATGGCCTTACTTGAAGCTTTTATGCACTGGAGACTTGGTTTTAAGCTGTCAACAATGTAGACACCGAGATCTTTTTCTTCTCTGTTAGGGTTTAGCTGTACAGTCTTTCCTGTATCCGTCATGTTGTAAGTTGTATTTATCTGGTGGCCAATATGCATCACCTTGCAGTGTTCCCATTGTTCTACAAGTCGGCTGGAACCCACAGAATTAAGTTTTTTTATTGGCACCTGTAAAAATTTCCGCACAAAATGCTGTAGAACATTTTCATCATTGTTAAACTTAATGTCTCCAAGTGATTCGCTCTGCAATCCAAACAAATGAAAATTACTTGGAGCTAAGTCCGAGCTGTATGGCAAATGCTGTAGCAGTTTCCAGCCCATCTCTCCCTTTTTCCGAACTGTCTAATGGTGGATCATGCCATTTTAAAGAATGACACCTTTCAGCAGCAAACTTCGTCAATTGCTGCGAATTGCTGGTCGTAAGTTCTATTAATTGTTTAAGGCGTAATCGTCATAGAATTGATTTTACCGATTTTCTTATTAACATATTTTTCAGTAGTATTCAGCATGTGTTAAGTGTCTTTTAATGTGCTTTATTAATGTGAGTTCTTTTAGTAGGCTCAGTGTGTTTTTTATTAGTTTTTGATATGGGCAACCGTAAGTGCACTGCCTGGTTGTCCAGCCATACTGTTTTATGTTATCTGTGTATTTGTACGCGTGTTTTGAAAACAAATTACAATACATACATATATAATCAATCAAACAAAATGCCTGATAATATTCACTCTATGTCGTTCAAGCAAAAAGTCTGCAAGAAAAACTCTTTAAGTAAACCAAAAAATGCTTTGTCTGCAGCTGACCGTTTTTGCCATAAGCAGTGCTCCAACACTGACATCATCACTAACTGACTAATGATCGCTGCAAAAGCGGGCAAACTATTCAAATACTTTCAAACGTGATCGAGTGTCACTGCTGATTACTACAAATAATCAATGTAAGTAAATTTTAGCACTTTATACGCCTTCTGTGACTAGAAAATTTTATGATTAGTCTTTGACTATGCCAAACGTCAACGGCCATGATTTATATCTTAATAATAACGACACCACAATGTGACGTCATAAATAAAACGATGGTAAGCGATGTAAAACAGTAGTTGTACAACTTCATAATAGTTTTGGTTTTTAATTGTCAATATCTGCTTACTGAGAAGAACAGTCCTGGAATTTATTGAACGACCCTCGTATTTAATATTACTGTCACACCAGTTGACCATTCGCGGCTTTAATGCTGTTGATTAGATAACTGCACCCAACTGCTCCAACAATGCCCACAAATTCAACTTGTGAAGATTTGGCCTAAGCCAGAATAACTCCAAAAACTTGGCCAGTTGAACATCGGTAATGATGAGGTGGCGAAGAGACCCAGTGCACTGTTAGTGGTTAACACGTTGGTGTTGATCAAAAAAGTACTTTGAAAAATGACCAACTGACCATCAGTAGATGGATAACCACCTCAGTACTTAACCAGCCACCCAGGTAAACTCAGCCTGGCCATCCCTTAGTGGATAGCTGCAAAGAGTTACGAGCATAAACAGGCACATCGTGCAATGCACTAGCTCTGTATCCACGGTCTCATAGTGCAAACTGGTGTCTGGCTGAAGACTAACAGAACGAAAATCAACACTGCCCTATAGACCCTGTGGCTCAGGAACAACATTAAGAATTATGTTTCACAATATGATGGGAATACTAGGTTGGTGGCGTAGCGTAGTTGGTAACGCGTTTCGGCTGAAACGAAGTTACTGTACGCCGGGCCCGGTTAGTACTGCGATGGGTGACTGCCTGCCGGCAGGTAAACCATCTCGGTGCAAAGCCTGCCAGCTAGGTCGACTCAGCCTTCTACCCTCCGTGGAACGGTAAAATGAGTAGTAACTCATTTACATGGGTTACGAAAGGTGGGGACCTTGGTACAGCTGACTGGGGTTGCCTAGCCGGTCGCTGCGCCAGCCTATGTCTGCAGGCTGCACACGGTTGCCGTGCGGCAGGCGGCTCTGGTTAGTGATGAAAGTGCATTATAGAGGCGTGTTTCGCGACGATGCGCTATACAAATTGACGACCTTTACCTTTTACCTTTTTACCAAGCAAAATTATGTCACAATAGATGAATTACTGTTAGTTAACAGAGAAGATGGATGAACCAACAGACCGTCTTCATCCAGTCAAACGCAGTGCATGTGTCTCCACCGTAACAACTGTAGAGAATACTCTCATAAGCATATGAACAGTCTAACGTTTCCTGAACACTCAGAGGCTTAACATGTGACTTGTGTAGCAGTGCAGACATCGACTCAACCGTCTGTACCGTGGAAAACGCCCTGCAAACAATAAACATACACACCCGTTCACTGTTTACAAAAATTCACTTTTATGGGCAAATTTCTGCGGCTGTCGCAATGGAAGATTCACAATGGGTCTTGTGCATGCTGATAGTACACGAGCACCTAACTCAAAGAAAAAGAATCACAGAAAAACCAAAACTAGTGTGAACGTTAGCAGGGCAGGAGTAGTCTGTATTGTGCTGGTTATGGCTAAAAAGGTCAAAGGTCAAAATTAGGGTTAAGGGCAAAGTTGTGCAGTGTGGTGTATAACTAAGCAAATACTTGCATAGTAGACCTACTTCAGGACTGGGTCAACACACTTATCAACTCATTTGAAAAATTGCAAGAGATGGCTTAAAATTCAGTATTTATTTCAAGATGCTCTATATAAAGATGTATATATAGGAGATGGTCTGGCTCAGTTGATAGCGTCGTTGATCGCATCAACAAAGTTAATCAACACCCGGCCCGGTTAGTACTTGGATGGGTGACCGTCGACAGGCAGGTAAACCATCTCGGTATGTAACCAGCCACCCAGGTCAACTCAGCCTGGCCATCCCTTCGTGGCTAGACACAATGAGTACCAGTGAAGGCTGGGACGTAAACAGGCACACCACGTGATACACTGGCCCCGTATCCGTGGTCTCGCAGTGTAAAAAATAAGTGTCTGGCTGAGGGCTAAGGAAACAGAGATCAGCGCCGCCCAGTGGGCCTTAAGGCTCGGGAAAGACTTTACGTTTTACGTTTTTTTACTGTATGTAAAATAAAAATAGTTTGCTCACCAGCAACCTCCACAGCTCTTCTGATCTCTTGGTGAACTGATAATGCCTTTTTCTCGCCTGATTTAATTACAAAATGACAAAAAATATGACTGCCATGAACAGATGCTGCAAAACTGAAAAGCACAAGCAGCATTTTCACATGCAGAGGGTGGTCCAAAAAACGGCACAAAGTTTATGGCAACATAATTTTGCAACTGTACATCACAGAGTCATGTGGTTTTTAGCAAAATGTTCTGAAAAAAATCGGTGTCAAGGGTAATACTGTTTTTGCATAGTTCAACTGCCAGCGGCAATAACAAAGAATATTTAATTGCTGTATTCAAATACTCATTTTAGTCACGTAAAGAATTTCTTTCGCAACATTTTGCTGAAAACCACATGACTCTATGATGTACGGTTGCAAAATTATGGTGTCATTAACTTTGTGCCATTTTTTGGACCACCCTGAACAATAATAATTTGTTATTGATGCTGCCAGCATGAACAGCACTCAAATCATTCACTGATAAATTTAGCAATTTTGCCTACTTTCAATAAATTTTACTTATACAGTCTTTGCTTTGCCTTTTGTGACAACTCATTTGCAGTCCATTGCTAGATAGCTAAGCACTCCCCACAATGGCAGGCACTCTGAGGGCAGTCGTTAATGCTGCAGAATATATTTCAAGAGACATATGACCAAAAAGTGTCTTACAGGTATCCTAATGGCTTTGTCCATATCAGTCATTTTATCGGGGGCGCTGAAATCGCGGGAGTGGACATCGCGGGAATGGACATCGCGGCACCAAGTAGCAGGGGTGGACATCGCAGGAGTGGACATTGAGGGAGTAGCGAAACAGCAATAAGCAGCGTATTTTTCATTAGAGACAGTGCTTATAGGCTACACGTACATGAGATTGACTTGCAAGCTAGGATCTCGTAATTTTCACTAGAAACAGTGTGAACTTTACTACTAATGTTGCTGTTTGAGTGCTTTATTTCACACGTTTGTGATGCGTATTTTTTATTGCATTTGACTTTTTCAGTATTTAGTAGCATCATAAATATCCACAAATCTCCACTATTCACATTCTTTGAGTTGACATGTCCAAAAAACATAGCGTTCCATTTCATGATTATAGGCTACATGAGAGCTTTCGTTTTGTGCCACATTTGCCAAAAATAACTGCAACACATAGGCCTATTAAGTGTATAACTGAGACTTTTCTGTGCGCACATACTTTTTCTACTACCAATCACTCCCGCAATGTCCACTCCCGCGTTGTCCATTCCCGCGATGTCCACTCCCGCAATGTCCACCCCTACATTTTTGACCGTGCCACGATATCCACTCCCGCGATTTCAGACGCCCCATTTCATCCTTGTTAAGCACTGTTCTCAAATAGTTTTCTGATTAATTAGTTAATGATAGCCCAACATCAGCATAGTATCTAACATGTTAACCTGCGTGATACAGTATCACAATGCACAAATTCTAGTATGTAAACGTTACCATGTATCCTACCAATCATGTTTCTTAGGCACATCTGTCGAAACACTATGCAATTCAGACAGTCCATTAGCTTTCAGCAGTGGACGTACGTGCTTCTCAGCAGGCTTCAATCCTATTAAGTACTGAGCTAAACATTCCACAACAAACATCATGCATTTGAATTATCCCTTCCACGAGCATTCAATTATCACTGCTATACCATTGTGACATCTAACCAGTCTGCTTGCATGGCATCAATGTATATAACAGATACTAATGCTTCTGTTGCTAAAGATTCTTAGTCAAAACGTTTTGTGGTACACATATTTCAGCTGTCCAACTAATATGTCAATCAACAAAATATGTCACCAATAATTTTTAAAAATTGAAAAAAAATTCCTGGTAACAGTTAAAAATATTTTTTACATGCCCGATGCTATTCTGTCACCTAATGACAGCAACAGTTGATGGACACAACTGTTTCACTAATATTTCCGCACGTAAACGAAATGCTAATTACCGGCAAATTCTTGTGGAGACAAGTCTGAAAATTTGTTGACACCATACCAAGCAGCAGAAAATTTATCTCCAATGACAGCATCACCTCTGTTATGATTCAACTCTTCTTGCAACCTGATATTTGACTATACACAAATGCATAATGTTTAATAACACAGATGTAATGTAAGCACGCTCACAAAACTGTCAGTGTTTGAACAACATGCAAATGGTAAAAGCTATATTTACTTATATTATGCCACATACAACATAATTATCCATACTGGTTATTGATAATAAGGTGCAATTCATACTAATCTGCAATATAAAATTGTTCTGAAAAAGTCACTAGTTGGCTAGAGACCTCAACCGGTCGCTGCACGTTGTCCCTTACAATACACAAATGCCTCTAGCTGCTGTGTCAAAGAGATGCTTGTTATTGAATGCAGATCAAAATTGTAGATCTACAGTCTACAAAGAAAACACTGCAAGTGACAGAGCTATCTAATTTTTATTGTAAAGTTACAAATGTATTACATTAAAACGTACAATTAAACTACCAGTAAACTGCATCCCGATGCACCAAATTGCGTACAAATTTCCACAAATGTTCGGTAATACCCCAGATCCACTATAGCTGCAACTGCAGCCCCAGAGCCCGGACCTCTGTACCGGATCGAGAAAAAAAATGGCAACCCTAATAATAGCAAATATTATAAGATGTTATAGTTTCTTTTTCAATTATTTCTGCTTAGATACAAATCCGGTCAAGCTCACCTCAAATATAGCCAGCCGTTTGGCATATTCGGAGCTGTTCCTAGCGTATGTTCTGTTGTACTCAACGACAAACTGGCGGAATCTGGTTTCAGTGTTATCGACGTACTGTGCAGCCTGGAAGTAAGGCATATGCATATAAAAAGTTAAAGCTACAAGTAGCCATACTAAATCAGTTTTCTGCTGCAACAAAGTCCAAAAGTTTATCATCAGTATTTCTGGCCGTTAACGTTAAATCAATATTGATACAAAACAGCTTTTTGCAAAGTATTCCAGTCTACTCCGCCCACTTTCTCATTCTCATGGAAAAAGTTCCAAATTAGTTTCACTTTCACTTTTGAAATGAAAAATAAGTAAACTATGAGTGCACGACTTCGGGAGTCGGGAGTAGGGACAAAGATTATAGAGCGAGCGAGCAAGCTCGCTCTATAATCTTTGGTCGGGACTCGAGACTGGTTGTAATAGTCAAAAATAAAAATTAATTTATTGGATTTTAAATGTGAATTCTGTTAGTTATAGTTAAAACAACTTATGTAAAAAAACTACTGAATGTTACTTTGTTAATTTTTGGGAATTGGGATTAAAAATTTGAAATTTTGAAAAGTCGTAACGCAGAGATAATACGTTATGTTATTATCGTTGTGAAGGTGAAGGTTGTTGTTTTGGTAAACAAATATCAAAACTGTAAATAAAACTGATTTTTTTCGGTAATATGTTGCCTGTGTGAGATAGAGGTATCGTTGTTATTTATTTTTGGTCCAGGAAAGACTCGTGACTAGTTTGTTTTTCTGATTTATAGTGATAACGATAACAGTTGCTAGTTTTGAAACAAATGTCTCACCGGGCGCCACGTATTCAATAAGAGTGAGTGCTAGCGGTAGGTCGGCGATCTCGCACTAGAGAGCAGAAAATCACTAGCGGTAGATCGCCATTCGCACTGGCTACGGTTCCGTCCAGACGTAACTCCAATTTTATTTTAGTTTAGTTTGGGTGTTTACATGTCTTCCCAAAATTCTCTCAAATAAGCTAGCCGTAACCCCAACTTTACTCTGACACTACTACTAACCCTAAACACTAACCCTAACTCTAACTTTATCTTTAGCCATAGTCATAATATTAATAATAAATCCTACTCCTTTACCCAAAACACTAGCGCCCTCTTGCGAATTTCTTTGTATGATTTACATTTACATTTCATACCTAATCACTAATATTGACGACGAAAACCTGTTTTAGATGATGAAAGCATGCTGAATAAGCGATAAAATAACACTATAATAATTTACAGTATTAACGGAAAAAGAAAAAAATATAAAATTGGTAGAGCCAGGATTCGAACCTGCAACCTACAAAACACGAGGTCGATAGCTTAAACGCACTGGGCTACAGCTACAACGAAGAATATCTCATGACAGACTTTATATAAACATTGTCATTAATTAATTATCACATAACAAATTTACATTTCTAACAATCAAACGTGATTACAATGGATTTTGACAGTGAGTGGTCTGATAAGGAAGACTTGCCAACAACACACTCTGAATCTACTTCCGTTATACCATAGAGTTTGTTATTGTGTCTACTATAGATTTGCACTTGATCTATCGCTAGTAATTTTCACTGTGTTTATGCAGAGATCACCAATCTACCGCTAGAATTATCGTTCAATAAGTTTTCACATTTAGATACAGTTAGAAGATTGGGATTTGGAAGTAGTAATTAGTATCAGATTAACTGTTATTGTTGGTAAGATTTTACTGAATTAAGTCACTTGTTTGAACTGAAGTTTACTAGCATTGTGCTTACATATAATTTATCTGTCTGTTTTGAATAGTTGAGGTTTCGTGTGTAAACGTAGTTTAGGAATTTTTTAAAAGTATATTTTATGTTTAGTTTATGTTTGCAGTAAAAGATGGATGCAGAATATATTCAGAATTCGTGCGATCGATGTGCACAGAGCTATAGCAAAAGAATTCTGGTTACTGGCGGTGCCGGATTCATGTAATTAAATCAATGTTTTATTAATTTTCTTAACTGTGTTTATCAGTTTGGTTTGTATATCTTTATTGTTGTCTGAATCTGGATGATAATTGCCAAACTTATGCAGCAGTAGAGTGTGCAGCATGCCTGTGATGTAGATTATGGCACATGAGTGCTTTTCGTTCATAATGTTTTTCAGTGCTTTTTGGTGGTCCATTTTGTAACATCAAGCTGTAGCAAGATGTATACATAATGGCATGATGTTATTTAGTACGGTAATTATCAAAGTTTTCTTTATGTCTTTATGACAACTTCACATTAAGATTTGTACAGTTTGTTAGACTATATGGTTAGTTTAACATTGTGCTTTTTGTGTCTTTGTAAAATAGTTTGTTTATGACATCATCATCACTTTTTTAGTTTTGCTTCACTTTGCAAAAGATAACAACAACTGTTAATTACATTTTGCGGTTTTCATAGTTTACAAAAATTAATTGATTAATTTTGATTAATTGTTGGAGATTAAATGATTAAAAAATTGATGTGTAGCAGATCTATTATTTTTCGATTTATTCTCAACATTTGGCAAACACCGATACATGTAGACTGAGATTTTTTTTATATTAGTTATTTCTCGTAATATTTTAAGGTTTTGATAAGTAATATTTGTTTTAGGTTGTTTCACATGTTGGTTGCTTTTCAATGAATGTCATGTTTAATTTTGTGTGTAAATATGCTGTGTTGCATAGAAAGAGTCCTGGTTGAATTGATAAATTGACAGAGCCTAGCTATGCTATGTTTGTTTTCAGTGGTTCGCATGTTGTTATACGATTGGTTGAGAAGTATCCACATTATTTCATTGTGAATTTAGATAAGGTACGGGTTTCAATACTGAAACTACTAAGGCCTTTATGACTAGCTGTATTTGGTGAAATAAATGTTGTGTATTTGTAGAGCAATTAAAAGGCATCTAAGATATTATATTGTTATTAATGATGCTATGTGAAGTTGACAATAATCGCTGACAACTGCAATCGTTGTTGTCCCAACAGTGTTTGCAGGGAGGGGGGTTAGCAGGTGGTGGGTCAAGGGGTCCGGACCCCCAGCTGCCATCAGGACGACCCATGAGATTCCTACAAATTCAGGCTTTTTGGATGGATAAAGGGGATGGGTTGGGGGTAGCAGCGGTAAATCAACAACCACTCGACCTGAACCTTCTAGGTCCATAAACCTGGCGCTGCCCCTGAGTGTTTGATGCTGTCTTTGTGAAATTTTTGCTAACACAATTCTGCTGAAAGTATGTTTTTAGTGTACTCGGCCCAACCCTGACTAAATTGGCAAAAATGCTGCCTGAATAAAAAATGAACATGGTGTGTTATTGGTTTATTGTTGGTGTGATAATTAGAAAATGTTTAAAATGGTATATTACAAGCTGTTTTCGTTGTTTGTTTTTAGTTAGATTATTGTGCAAGTTTGAAAAATCTGCAGGGAATCAAAGACAAACCAAATTACAAGTTTATACAGGTTTTTATCATTTATTTGTTTTCATTGTATCTTTATTAGTGCATAATGTCTAGTGTGAGTGTTATAATTATTTTGGTTCCACTGAATTGTTAAGATATGAGATGTGTAAAGTGAAGCTGTGAGATGTCAAAAAGTGTAAAATCTGCAACGTTGAAGTTTGAAATGAAAGTAAATTTTATCCATACCAGAGACATAGTAGTATATTGTGTAGCATATTTGTGAGTTGGATAATGCTGCTAGACTTCTATTAACATAACCATTTTAAAGGATGCAGAAAACTTCGGTTTTTAGCTTCCATGCCAGTCTGAACTTGTTTATCAGATTAACATATGCGTTATGCTGTGTTTATCATCTAGGGTGATATTTGTAAACCTGACTTCATGCGTTATGTCTTTCAAGAGGAAAAGATCGATACTGTTCTTCATTTTGCTGCTCAGTCGCATGTTGGTGTGTTGAACGTGTCGATTTTTGCTTGTGTTTTTCATTGATTCATTTTCCATTTTCATAATTTGTTTTTTATTTGGGTATTAAAGCTGTTAGGCTAGTGACTTGTTGCTAATCAGAACTTGACCACACTTGACCAGAGTGTTCAACATGACGGCTCTTCACTACAATGATCGAGGCTAATCGTTTTCAAAATTGTTTGATTGTTCGATCTATGTAATACGTGCATGTTCTTATGCTTCACCCTGCCGTTTTGAGAGTACTGCTAATGAATGATATCATTTAGTAATCAATCAGCATCTATCAGCATCAGCAACAATGGCATAGGTGGTCTGGTTTAGTTGATAACATCCTCGGTTGCATCAACGAAGTTAATCAACGCTAGTCTCAGTTAGTACTTGGATGGGTGACCGTTAGCAGGTGGGTAAACCATGTCAGTTTGTAACCAGCCACCCAGGTCAACTCAGCCTGGCCATCTCTCTGTGATTTGATGCAATGAGTATCAGCGAAAGCTGGGCCATAAACAGGCACACCTCACAATGCACTAGCCCCGTGTCTGTGGTCTTGGCAGTGTAAACTGGTGTCTGGCTGAGAGCTCAGGAAATGGAGATCGGTGCTGCCCTATGGGTCTCATGGCTTGGGATGGACATTACATTTTACATTTACAATACGATTGCAACGTGTAGACTTGTCATTCTGGAGTTCATTGGACTTTACACGTACAAATGTCTACGGCAGTCATGTTCTGATAAACACGGCTCACGAGGCTCATGTCAGTCTGTTCATTCACGTCAGCACTGATGAAGTCTACGGAGCAAACTCGACTGGGGTGAACTGAACATGTGTCGATATGTCAGTCATAACATGTTGATGTGTCTCCCTATGTCATACAGAAATGAATGATTGAATAATTAGATTGACTTTAACGGCACAGACCTCCGCTGATATGTGTGTTCGTTTCAGTGTTAAACTGCAACAGATATCAGCTATACATAAACAGTAGACGATAAGTTGAAAACAGAATTTGGGAGGAATGTAGGGGCTTTGCCGTCTTTGGAAACTTTAGTTTTATTACAATAGCTGTTAGCATTATTTCACTTTTGTCTTGCAGTGGTATTGAAGTAAATTTTTGGCACTTAAAATTTTCGTTATGGTATAAAATCATAACATGTATTTTCTGTTCAAAGTGTCTTGTAATAAATTAAGATTATGCATTTTAGCCAACAATTTTGTAATTAATTAATTTACAATTTTGAAGTTAGAGGATTTCTGCCCAGAAAAAAAACTTTGAAAATAAACAAGAACAAGCAACAGAATGCTTGTTTTATAGTACTTTTACCAACATGGACTTTGTGAATTGGTACACAATCTGTTGAAGAAATTTTTTGCCAGTGCCATTATCTGCCTGGTTGGAACTCTGCGCTAATTTTTGTGGCTGTTGTTATTAGAATTAACGAGAACACTGCTTGTTTACTTGTACACAGAAGTACTCAGTACTGCTGTTTGTAGGAAGGAAGCACGGAGTCTGCCAAGCTGCAGCCTACAAACCCGTACGCAGCGAGCAAAGCAGCTGCCGAGTTCATTGTCTCCTCGTACTGGGAATGTTTCAAGGTAGACTAGACTCACAAGTCTCTAGGCTAACATGTGAAACTCCAGTAAAATTTGTTGCTTAAATCAAAATTGAAGTATACAGGGTGCTGTTTATCAAAACGTCACTGTGACGTCATTGGCAGTAACGTGTAACCAGTTTTTGAAAATTAAATAGCATTTTTAGCATGAACATTTTTGAATGCTGAAAAATCGTTAGGCAGTCATGTTAAAAAGTCTATAACTTCATCGTTTTTCAACAGAATCACATTTTACTTGGCAGTTAGATGTAGAAGGTTACAGTAAATAAAGCTGTAGAATTTCGTATTAAAATCCCAAACGTTTGCTGAGAAAATGGCGAAAAACTTCAGGGGTCCATTTTTTTTCTGTCGCACGCTGTAAGTAGGAGTGATAGTAACTGTAATATGTTGGCATTTTTTATTTTATGTTGAGGTATTTTTGTCATAATTGCAGGTAATTTGGGTTTACTTAGATAACTTTTGCTAAAGTTCCTTAATACTTGTGTCTGTTGCAAAGCCATTTTTGACTTTAAACACTACCACAATCTAGAGGCATTGTACTGCTTGCGTGCGTCATTTTGTGCACTTAGAAACTGCAGTCTCAACATAGTTTCGGCTGTTAGGTGCATGTGGCTATAAAAGACTTTTGAGAAATGCCTCTAACAATTTTGTCTTCTGTCATTCTGGTGATAAGATCGTTGACACTGGGCTGTGCAGGATAACATATAAAGCAAATGTTATGTTAAGGAAAGTTGCAAGGTTTTTAATCTTTAAAATTAATTCATGTGCTATGTGTCTGTTACCAGTTTCCGGTTATAATCACGAGGTCGAACAATGTGTATGGACCACATCAGTATCCTGAAAAGGTTTGTTGTTTCCTAGAAATAACCATCACCCTCAGTAAATGTACACATTAGTTACCTTTGCCAAGGAGGCAATGTTTTTGCCGGTTTTTGTTTGTTTGTTTGTTTGTCTGTGTGTCAGTAAGATAACTCAAAAAGTTACAGACAGATCTTTCTGAAATTTGGAGGGTATGTCGGGCATGGCACAAACTACCAGTGATTCAATTTTGGGGGTGATCCAGCAGGAATCCTGAATTCTGGATCACTTTGAAATTTTCGTTACCATTGCGTTAAAGTGGGCATAAGGGAACCGCTGGCAAAGCGAAGATGGTGACGCCACCTGGCGAATAACATTGCCTTGGCTATGACTGCTTTCTAGTTTACTCTGTTATTAAGTACAATCTTTAGGTAGTTTTGTTGATATTAACTGAGGAAGATAAAGGAATGCTCAGCGATTACGATTACTTTCTGTATGTTGACCTTGCGGCTGGGGCGTCAGTACTAACCGCATAACATGTGCTGCTGCAGCTACTCCGGCAAGATGTTGTAGGTCTTATAAGTCTTTGGAGAAAGTTTTTCATTTTATATGACAGAATGATAGCAGCAGCATTATGCCGTTTATCTATTATGTCTCGGTGTTATCATTTGTGATGTGGTACATCTGTGGATTGTGCAGGTTATTCCAAAGTTCATCGCACTGCTAGAGCGAGATCGGCGATGGTATGTTTGATCTGAAACTTATGATGTTATTATTGTCTGCTCATAACATGTTTAGTTTAGTGATTTTTAGTGTTTTATTTAACACTGTCTGATTTTTTCGCATTTTTTCATTTTTGACAATTTTGACATAAGGTTTTTCTTTAAGTAAACTAGAAAGCAGTCAGAGCCCGCTGGTACCTCTGCCAAGGCAAAGCTATTCGCCAGGTGGCGTCACCATATTCGCTTTGCCAGCGGTTTTGCTTATGCCCCCTTTAACGCAATGGTAATGAAAATTTTAAAGTGATCCAGAATCCAGGATTCCTGCCGGATCACCCCCAAAATTGAATCACCTGTAGCTTATGCCATGCCCGACATACCCTCAAAATTTCAAAAAAATCCGTCTATAACTTTTCGAGTTATCTTGCTAACACACAGACAAACAAACAGACAAACAAAGTCTGGCAAAAACATTACCTCCTTGGCGGAGGTAATAAATTTTGCTGACTGCATTACAAAATTAACTCTTTCGCCGCTGATGTCGACAAAAGTTGATTGCAAAGGCTGGGTGCGGCCGGCGACAAATGTCGACATCTAGGGGTACGGTGCTGGGATACATATTTCTGTCGAGAAAAGTCGACGAATCGTGCGCCGTAAGGTCTATATGCTATCATTC
>Ga0209367_1003480_pt1 | contig 21419 bp, 9 predicted proteins | sample WorMetLIZISLAND2_FD_187412 | JGI IMG/M metagenome (GOLD analysis project Ga0209367, IMG submission 187412) | Marine gutless worms symbiont microbial communities from Max Planck institute for Marine Microbiology, Germany - Olavius geniculatus... ...
CAGGGGTTTTGATTCTGTGGGGGGTCGAATTTTTGGCTTTCCCATAAGAAAGAGAAGTCGCCGTTAACACAGGGCTTGAACTACCGTTCAGCTTGTGATGATTGATTTCAGCATAACTCATACTGAAACTAATACTGAAAAGATTTCCAATACTGATACTTAATAAATATAGAAATGATCACAAAAACTTTACTGAAACTGTAATAGAAGTGATTTTGAAAACTGATACTGAAATGATTGGTTGCCTTTGCTTGAAATTTTTTCAGCGTGCTTCACTTATTCACTTATTTGCTTGCACCAGAGCCAGTTTCCAGCTTTTGCCATTTTTCAACCGAATTCTAGCATCGTGGTTTCACCGCTCTGCGACCGCAGGGTCAATGCTCATCTCCATTTCCTGCTCTGAGCTGGCAGCAACTCCAGACACCGCTCAGTTATATGAATGGTATAAGCCACACCTCTCCCATATATTGCCTTTACCTGCTCAGCAGTTAAGCCAGTGTGGAATTATACTGCTTCGTGACAGAGGCACGTGTGTGAACAACTTGCCCATGGTTGTTACATGACAGTAGGATAGCTAGAAGGCGAACCCGTGACCCAGTTATCGTGAGTGTAGGTGTTTATGCATTTAACACGGTTTTCACGTCTAAAGAAAGGTCCTTACAAATCTCGAATTTTTTTTCTTTGATTTTTCAGGGCTTGAAAAATCCTAGAAAAGGAAAATGAATAGTTTATGAATTTAATGCTAGTAGGCTAGCAGTTTGAGTTAATAAACTTAATAATTAAGTTGTCAGTTGCGTCGGTAAAAAAACTGTAACTGAAATGATGTAAAGATACTGATACTGAAACTGAACTGAAATTATTTGTAAAAAAACTTTATAGAAACTGTCAACTGAAAAAAATTTAAATACTGTATAAAAACTTATACTGTAATGAATGAGCTAAAATTTCATAGAAACTGAAACTGAAATGATTTTTAAAACTGGTATAACACTGGAATATGGCCTACGCCCATACGTGGCTATAAGCGTGACTTTCCGAGTTTGACGAGTTTGTCACTGAATAGAACTCGGCCAACGCTAATGACGATGACAGACGGTCCAGAAGTCGGCGCTGGTTTTCTGAAGTTGACTTTCGGCGCCGGCTTCTGGCTGTGTGTCGTCGCCAAAATCCTGCAATACTCGACGATAAACTAAATTATATCTTTAGCGATGACGCTTTGTAGAGAATTTGAGATGAAACAAAAAGAATGCGTGTTAGAACATGACATTACATTAACACTAAGTTACAAGACGTTAAGATCCTGGTTTAGATTATTATGACAGGTCAGACAGAATACAGATGTCCATTTTAACTGTCAAACTGGAATAGTTTCTATCCCCTTCTCTCCCAGAATGTTTCCTTTTTTGTGCTTGACGGCTGACAACGTTGTTGTCGAGTATTCGAATAAGTTATCATTGTATGAGATCGTTTTTTGACGCGCTACAGCTATGCTGTAGGTGTCTCTGGCACAGTTGTTGTCTGTCCATCTGTCTATCTGTCTGTAACGGATGTATTATGGCTAAACAGTCTGTGATAGAACCTGAATTGCTATCAATCACTAATAAGAAGTTGCATATTGGCTTTCAAATGACACGAAAATCATCGATCTTGGGTGGCCTTGAAGGTCGGTACGCGCTATTGTGGCTAAACGGTGAGAGATCAATCTTGGATGACCTTGAAGGTCATTACTGCAACAGGAGCAGTGTAGGCCAGAGATGGAAATGGGTCATCTTTTGTGACCCGTGACCCATGTGACCCATCGCACACTTTACCCATGACCCACATGACCCATGACCCATGGTCATTACATTATTTCATCCTACGCATTGAACTGGAAAGGGCGTAGCATGGTGATACTGCACAACCCTCATTATTCTTGGTTTTGAGAATTAAAAATTGTAAATTATGACTAAGCCTTTAGCTATGATAAAAAGTACGCTAAATAGTGACCAATCGTAAAGAAAAACTCAAGTAAGTAGCCTGGTATTAACATACAAAGCAAAAATGCAGTACAGTCCGTTGACAAAAACCAATTTTCGGACGTAAGTTTGGGCCCTTCGTAAATATTTATTTGTGTCAGAAAATTTTTGCCCCAAAACGCAAAACCTGGGAGGAAAAATCTCCCATTTTGAAGAAATTCAGAGCAAAACTGAAATTGTGAGCACCCGTATTTTTTTCTCGCTGCGTCAACACCAGTATTGGTCCCCGAGCAGAAGCAAAATGTTCCAGCTGTCTGGCGAAAAATAGCAACTTGTTGCCTCGCCAACATTTTTGAGCCGCGTTAAGCCCATAGTGTGCAAAATTTTAGTGCAAGTGCAGTGATCCAGTGCAAGGGGAACATTTTCAAATTTGGGGTTGAATGAAGGAAGGTGGAGAAATGTGCATTTTTTAATCGATGACTAACCGTATCTCAAAAGCGGTGAAAGATAGAGCCGAAGTTGCTATTAATCAATAGGAAGTCGCACAAGCTTTTTACACGACCTGAAAATTACTGACCTTGGATGATCGCAGGGGGTTGGCGATGGTACCGTAGGATAAGGCGATGACGACTTTCTGTAGGCAGTCAATAGTAACCATGTTTCCATCTGCAGCGGTTTGGCCGCAATTTTTAATGAAAGGTTTTAGCCTAATAGTTACCATATCTCAGAAACGGTCGGTCCTCCTGGCGACAGCTGGGCTTCTTGTTGACCCATGACATCGCTGGCTACCTGCTATTTTGCTATTTTGTTTTGGTTGCATTACAGTAACATATGTAAGTATATAGTATATTATATTTATAGTATAGTATATTTAAAATTGCAAGCTACCGCGCAGTTATTCATCATGTGTCAATCATGGGTCACTGGCAGTGACCCGTGACCCATGTGACCCATCCAAAAATAGTGACCCATTTGACCCATGACCCATGACCCACTGACCCATTTCCATCTCTGGTCTAGGCTGTAGCGCGTCTTCTCTAGCGACATTTGGGAGTTCTTGTTTTTCTGAGTTGGTTGTTCGTGTGTGTTGACCGCTCGTCGTCAGGTGCGCACTGCGGTGTCCAAGACGCTTGTACGACTGTTTGAAAACGACATACTGGGGGACTTGCTGCAAGATGCGCCCGCACAGAAAATTGCTTACAACCGGTCAGTTACCTGAATATACAGTAGTATTCAAGCTTGTTATGCGGTTGTCCTAATGGGACACATTACGTGCCTTGCCCATACGCCCGTCTTTCCGTCCGTTTGTTCCGTTCGGACTCCTAACTCGAAAACAAAAAATGCGGGTAAACTATAATTGGTGTAAGCGTTCCCCCAGAACAGGAGTAAATAATGTGCCAAATAAAAAAGTCAAAGGTCAGGGTCGGAGTTAGGATTGCGCAGTGCAGTGTATACTTGGGCCGCGTAGGCGGACAGCCGCACAATATGTCGGCACTGGACTGACGTATTGTTATTTTACTTTGTCATGATGATCGTCATAGACGGGTTTGAGATGGTTCGAATAATATTAATCTTTTTTTACTTCTCGCGCGCTACGTTCCTAAGGTAGCGAAGAGGAGTATATGAGATCAGTGTAATATTGAAGACCGACCGACCGACCGACGACCGACCTCTATTTCTGGAAGAGCCTAGGCTTCCTGGAAGAACTTCAAACGGCCATATCTCCATAACTGTGCAAGATAGACTCATGGTCTCAATAGACCACCAATAGAAAGTCGCCCACCGCGCGTCCAATTGTCACGTGGCCGATGACGTCAAGTGACCCCAAAAGGTCAAGGTCGCGACCTCATTATCTTTGAGGCGCCATATTTTGATAACGGTGCCATATACACCTCGACGCCAGTCACTATTAGTATAATATTAGACCCGTCCCAAAATTGACGCCAGGTTTCTAATACAAGTTAAAAAAACGAAAAAGCACTTAGAAGAATACAGTAGAGAATAATGTGCGCGAGGAGTACGTTAGATTCGTCACAATCTAATTATATTTGTTGTTGATCATTGTACAATGTTTGTTCAGAAATAAACGCATATTTGACTTTGACGTTGATAAAATACGTGTTTCATCGTAAACGTTTCCTACAAATTGTGTATAAATCCAAAAAAACGAGAGTGGGTGTTGTTTTTCTGAAGAGAGTGCATATTGCGGTTTGTGTATGCATTTGTGGTGCAGTTACTATCGGAACAGCGTACAACTGCTGCAGATGTACCTGACGGAACTGGACCGCGACGCGCACGAACTCATGCAGTTCTTGCTGCTCGCAGACAGCGACCTCCACGACCAGGGTTCCACCGGGTCAGATGATGTCACTGGGGAGTTCCTACGTCATATCACGGACACGCTACGTCGCAAGACCACGCTGGCGGGTCGGACGTTGGACCGCTTCCTGGCCCGGACTCAGAACCGATCTCGACTGGATGGCGGAGACACAACATCAGATACACCGGCGGACCACAGTCCGCTGAGTTTCACTGGATCGCGCAGTGAGTCATGCAGTGACGCCATGAGAGATCTGTCGTTCCACCTGTTCAACGTCGCCAGCTTCTTGACTAACGTCACCGCCCCACAACTGCTCACTACCACTATTGCTGCTGACGACACTACAACGCATTCTACCCCTAGCTCTTCGACTACTACTACAACTTTTTTCTTCTTTTACGTGGTGCCAGCTTGTTGAATGTTAGGATTTTTCCACACTTTTGACCAACTAAAATTGTTGTTACGCTGATGTGCATCGAGTTGACGAGTTGAATATGTATTAATGAAGTTGTCTCCTTTTTCCTTTTTTCTGGCTCTAGCACTTCGACTACGTCATCTGAGCCGACTGTGGAGTGGGAGGAATTTCGAAAACCGACAACGAACCGCACTTTGACGTCACTGGTAACGCCATTTTGCGTCACTTTTTCTATTCACCGCTTTACAATTAAATTTGCTACTAATATTTCGACTACGTCATCGAAGACGAAGAAACGTAAAGAAACGGAGCTGAACCGTGAAGCAAACGACGACAATGTGACTTCGACATCACCTCCGTGCGCTTGCCCCACGCCGCCGACAGCCGGCCCGATCTACGAAGCACCCGTACTCAGCGTGGCCGATCTCAGACCCATCAACGACGACATCCGTGGCTACCTGGACCGGTCAGACACCGTCGACGAGTGTCTGGCCAGTTACGGCAACGCCCTAGACAAGACGGCAGAGTGGCGAGAGGCAACCGGCGCCGCAGCCAGGCTTCTGAAGTCAAACGCCGGGCTGGAAAACTCGTTCGACTTCGCGGCAGAACTGGGCGTGATAAAACAGGATGAAAGCGACGTAGAGTCACTGTTTTATCGCTACGCCTACGCACAGGTGCTTCAGACCGCGAATTTTTGGCCAACCATACTAACGGTCGCGCTTTTGCTACACGGTTCTGTCTATCTGTTGTCTCTTGTCTGTCACGTATGTATTGTGGCTAAACGGTACGTCTTACCGGTAAACTGCGACAGTTTGATAACGATAGTGCTTTTGTTAGTCAGGGCAAACCATCGTGTTCTCGTTCAGTCCCAAACGTTATTTGTTTTGATGTGTTGTGCATTTGTTGTAAAACGTGATGCAAACTGTAGTGTTGCGGATCGTAGGTTCGCAGCAAGTTGGACAATTTGTTGCACAATTAGCACGCAGCTAATCAAAGGCAAGTGCAGTTCGCGCGTAATGCTAATGATTGTTTCTGCTGACAGGTAAAAAAGTTGGAACTGCTGAAACATTTCGAAACAACTGGAGATCAAGTGCAGTCATCGCTGGAGGATCACATTGATGATTTTGCCGAACGCATTCACTCCAGACTGACCAATCCACTGCGTCAACGCATCCAGAACATTCGACTAGAACTGCAGGCCAGTTTTTCTCTGCAACGACAACGACAACGACAACGATAACAAACCCAGCGATGATGTCGGCCCAGTGTCGACACGATATGAGGCCGTCCACCTACGTTTTCGAAACTTTAATTCTAACTTGAACTTCAACCTTGACTTTAGAGCTTTTGCGCGAAAAAATTACATACCGGTTATTTTTGACCTGGAAAACTGACATACGAATTTTGTTTTTTTGCGCTTTTAGTTTTTCACGTATGAGCCCGCATGTGACAGACATACTGACAGACAGTCAGACGGTGGGGCAAAACCCGTACTGCGGAGAGGCGTATAATGGGCTAATAGTGTTATGTATTAGAAAATTGTCTTCAAATTGTTTGGACATTGTTATATGCAACGTAAAACGAAAAACGCTGGCAAAACATTTCTGCGGGTGTTTTTTTTGTATTTTGCACGTGATCATCGTGCGTCGTGGCATGGAAAGCATTTGCCTCGCCCCTTTTAACTTTAGTCGGTGTGGTTAACTTTTTGTCCGAAAATTTTCGTTTAAAAGTACAAAACCTGGAGCTAAAAATTTTGTTTTGTGGTAATTTAAAGCAAAATTTAACAGCTGTTTGTCGGACCTCTCTCAGAAACTTACACTGAATGTTGGAAAATTGCTTTTTAATGCACGACGCCGCTGCCGTCATACTTTTGCTACAGTATAGCATAAGTTAGTCGATGTTTTGCGTTGATATTTGCAGTCGAGATACGAGTCTGGGCTGCGGATAGCCGGTGAACTGGAACAATACTTTGAACCGACTGTCTACTATCAGAAAGCTACGCGAATGAAGATCTGGCGAGTCCCCGTAGCAAATCTCGAACATCCGGAACGTTTTGAGGACCGAGCGCGTGAATTGTGGCAGGTATTATCTAAAAATTATATCTGCTAATTAGGAATTGAGCTGAAGATTCAAAATGCAGCCGACTTGTCGGCGACGTTGTGGGTCAAGTTAATGAAAAGCTACGAATTTGTTTCGAGCTTGTCGCGGAAATTAGTAGGTCTATACGTGTAAAAGGTTTAAAAAAAGAAAAGTCCACTACTTTCTATAGCGCTTCATACATGAGACGGAGCTGACGGACTCAAGACCAGAAGCGCTTTTACAATCTTGGAAGTGGCAGCTGATTGGAATGAGCTAATAATACCGCAGCGCACTATGCGGCCATCTCTTGCTCACGTGAACGAACAATTGGACCCGCGGTTTGCAGCAAGCAGACATACCATTGCCCCAATCAGCCACGTTAGGCCTTCACCACATGGCCCGTAAGCTACTATTCATTTCCCGTCCGACGAAGGGTAGGAGGCTAAGTTGGCCTGAGCACACAGTAGGTTAGCAACTTGCTCAAGGTTGCTTGCAAATGACGGCAGAATCGAACCGCAACCTGAAAGTTACGAGTCGACACCAACCACTAGACACTTTCACCTACACAGGCAGGTAGGTGTGAACAACTTGCCCAAGGCTGTTACTTGGTAGCGCATCGGCTGGGCATTGAACCGTGGACCTTTCGGTTTCGTATCCAACGCCCTAACCGCTGAGCCACCAAGCCATCTACATCGGTCGAGGACGGAAGGAGATTACGTTTTGGGTCAATCTTTTTTCAGCTGAATTACGCCGTGGTTTTGGCGAAAAATTAACGGCATTAATTTGGACTCATTACTGTTCTTAGCTGGTTAAGTGGTCGGCTCTGTTATCGGGAAATCTTTTCTACTGGTGGCCTAAATCTTTGCTGCAGGACAGATTAATGTCTTGAGTAAAACAAATAGCACATGCTACGGGCCCTGCGGGTCTTAAAGTTTCTATTAGTCATTATCCGTCAGCCAATTAGTAGGCCAAATTGTTTGTTATCTTTGTTATGAATTTGTCTTTTTTCATGCGTTTTTTACCACTCGACATTATTAGCAGTTACCAGCTGTAGGAATAGGAATGTTGCTAAATTTATTAAATTACTGCTACCAGAACTTTTTATGCGTACGTTACGTGAATGTTTGAAGACTCTTGATCGAAGACATATTGATCGAAGCAAACTCAGTAATCAAACTCGTGTGCGTGTGTGGGGGGAGAGGGATGAGGGAGGTACCTTGGTGGAAATGAAACAGGATTTTGCTTTGTTTTTTTGTCGCAGGCCTATTATCTTTTCATAGTAAATCCAATCGTGCTCTGGTCGTGTGTGCAATGCATGGTAGGTGTGGCGGCGTGAGGTGCCAGTAGCAGAGTTTGCAGCCAATGACGCTAAGCGATACGTGGCCCAGGGACTGGCAGCTTTCTGTGACCCGCAACAACTACTACAAAAACAACAACAATGATTACTACTACTACTACTATTGTTACTACTACTAAAATCACTACCATTACTGGTAATCGTTCTGTGACCCGCTAGTCGACGTGTTGGACGAATTCGACCAGCAACTACAGTTGAACAAACAGAGACTGCTGACCAGTATCGCTAAGATGCGAAGCGCACACGCGGAGTATGAACAGCGCAGACAAATAGACCATCAGTTCGTTCTGTGAGCGCATTTTAGCTTTTTTTACTGACACTTATAAGCCTGAGCTCCACTTACGTCGTCTTGTTGAAAGCCTGTAGCATAGTATGCACGAACGGTATCAGGACAGTGTCAAGATAAATGACTTGCTAAACCCCAAGTGTGGCTTGGTCGCGAAACGGTTAGTATGTTGGACGTAAGTCCAACATACTAACCGTCAGACGGTGGGGCAAAACCCGTACTGCGGAGAGGCGTATAATGGGCTAATAGTGTTATGTATTAGAAAATTGTCTTCAAATTGTTTGGACATTGTTATATGCAACGTAAAACGAAAAACGCTGGCAAAACATTTCTGCGGGTGTTTTTTTGTATTTTGCACGTGATCATCGTGCGTCGTGGCATGGAAAGCATTTGCCTCGCCCCTTTAAACTTTAGTCGGTGTGGTTAACTTTTTGTCCGAAAATTTTCGTTTAAAAGTACAAAGTCCAACATACTAACCGTTTCAATCAAGAAATCAATCAATCAAGAAATCAAGAAATCGTAATCAAGAGGTCGTGAGTTCGACTTTTGGTCGGGTCGCTTTCAATTGGTTATTACCTAGATTGTAACCTGTCTGTAACCAACAGTAAGATCAACTCAGCTTTTCATCCCTCCGAGGTAAGTAAATTGGATATCAGCCTGTGCAGCTTGGCTGGGGTTACGAAAGACGCGTTTACCTGTGTCGGGTCGCAGTTAACACTGTGTGATGCCATATGGCAGGTGACGCTCCGTAGCTTAGCTTTGTGATGGGTAACTTTTGAGAACAATAGGTGACATTTAACTTTTTAAACAAATCGATGCAGTAGAGTTGGGCTGTATTGATGTTTCAAGAAAATAACATAGGCTTACAGTTAAGTAACTCTGTCGAATAACTAGTTCATTTTCCAAATTTTTTGACACCTCACGTCAAATATGACGACACAGTACTTGCGAAATTCTCGTATTTTGTTCTGTTATTAATATTTATCGGTGTTTTTGTATTTATTTTTCTTGTTTGTCTGCAGTGGCAACTTTTTGACGATGGATGTTTTCTTCGCTCAATTGAAACATCAGAACGTGAAGCAGCAGGAGGCCTATCAGACCACACAACTGCTAGGTAGACACCCACAGTCGCTTTGTAATCTTTACAAAGCTACCATTTTCTTGTAGACTAACTGTATTGTAGGTTTTTTCAGCTTTTAATGAAACTATTGGTTAGATAGTTAAGGCGCGTAGCCTACAAAGCGACGTAACTGAACTGAACTGACACGGATTAGTTTTTGGACGAACTGACCAATGGGCAAGCAAGCGAGTCCATTGGTTATTGGTTGACGCGTACATGAGCAAAGTCACGTAGACCACTGACGCCGTTAGACGGTGCCTACTGTAATGCATTGCTGTTTGCCTATTAGTCAGTTCGTCAAAAACTAAACCATGCCAGTTCAGTTTATTTTGGTTCAGTTCAGTTCAGTTACGTCGCGCTGTACGCGTCTTTTATTATTAACTGACAGCAGTGGCACTGGTGCACTAAAACATTGGTCGCTAAAATATTGTTAAGCTGATAGGCCATATGCCTTCTTCCACTGCGCACTAGTTTTGGACCTCGCATTATTACTTAGGTCTAGGCTTTCTTACATTGTGCCATTCAAGCTCTTTAAATCTGTTAAACAAACTCAGTTTTACGTTTTGTATGCCAGTGGCGTGGACAAGGGGGGGGCAGAAAGCTCAGGTCTCTCAGTCTCAGTTTTGTTAAAAATAAATAGCGGGAGCTCACAGCGCTCAGTTCGAGCCCCCTAGCTGGAATTTGGCGGTCATACTTCAAAAGGGAGAAGGGAAGAGGAAGGAGAGGAGAAAAGAGAGAAGAAGGGAGAGAAAAGCCCAAAGGGAAGTGATGAGCTTTCCCCAATTCACATTTCTGGCTTGGAGTGGCATCATTTCAATAACTCCTGTGAGTAATTTGCCTGGCTGTACTTTAGAGTAAGTTTTTGCAAAACACTGTGGGTGCCGGGAATTAATGGACGCAGTAAATCTGTATTCTTTGGCGCTGCCGTTTGACTGGATGCGATGCATTCGTGTCCATGGTGTCGCGGAAAATCTTCTGCCTATGAGTTAGCTGATCGATGTCGGTGTGTGCAGGCGACGTGGGTGGTTTCATGGGTCTGCTACTGGGTGGCAGCGTTCTCACGGTCTTTGAGCTCATCGATCTCATCGTTTTTCGATTCGTCAACACGCTGTTCGCTGTAGTAGTAGTAGTAGTGTAGTGGTTAGGTGTATAGTAGTAGTCAACACGTTGTTCGCGGCTAAGCAGCAGAAGACGCCTTCAGACGCTGAGGGTGCCGAAGGCTCGGTGGGAGCAGGGTCTGACGGCGGTGCTTCGATACAGGGTAGCCGGGTTCAGTCACCACATCGCCCGGTTGAACGTCAGTTGTCTGCCGTGTCAACCATCAGCGCCCCACAGCGGCGCATCCGTCGCATTGCCAAGTACCAGCCGCCGCCACTGGATGGCGCTGACGTCGACAAGTCACCAGCAGTCAGCCGTGGAGGTCGTCCTGCTGTAGTCGTACAAACTGACGGCACAGTCACACCCGCCGGTAAGTCAGTTATCATGGCGTTCACACAACGTGCAGTGTCGCCGTTTTAATCTTTTTTCTGCTTTGTTTTTTAACGGAACGAAACACTCAAGGAAATATGCAGGATACGTGGCGGGTGGCCTGCATTCTCCGGTATTGTAAATTTGAAGAAAATGTTATCTACACTTCAGGAAATATACAATTTTTTTCAGAGGATGGTTTTTCGTAGCGCACCCGGTATATAGCTGACCTTAGTGGTCAGTACATAACCTAATAGCTGCAGGGCTTTGATCTTTAACCCAGGCAACTCAACACAGTGTATTTCTAATATACCAAATGTACACTGTGTCTCAAAAAACATCCCCGAAATTTTTGACTGTAACTTGAAAACCAATTATCAGATTTTGATATTTTTTGGTAAAAATATTTCTGACACAACTGGCTATTAAACAAGTGCTTTAGTTTCCACCTCACCCAACGTCTGCTTTTGCGCTACCTGGGGAAAGCAGACCAAGCATAATACGTGTTAAAATGAATTGAAAATACGTCAATAAATTCTATCTATCCTAATCTGTGGGCCCCAACAGCCGATCTTTTACAAGGTTTGACTGTCGTGCAGCAGTGTGTCTACCAGATGATATTGAGGAATGTTTAAAAAGTCAAGAAGCGACTGGTAGGCTACAGCCTGGATTGATCTGGAGCAGAACATTATCGATACTGCTGTCAATGAATGGATAAAGCGTTTCCTTGCCTGTGTTGCATAGCGGGCAAACACTTCAAGCAATTTTACTGCAGGCAGTTGAAAAATGAACAACTGGATGAAATGTTAGCCAAAGTGTAAAAAATGTGAACAAAATGTGTTTGTACGCGTTATGTAATTTAAGCAATCATATCGCGCTGGATAAAAAGTGACATTTCGCTGGTTGTGTTTTTCCCAGGTAGTACAGAAACAAATGCTGGGTAAAGTGAAAAACTAAATAGTCATTTGATGGCAAATTGTGTCAGGAATATTTGTACCAAAATTATCAAAATCTGATAATTGGTTTTCAAGTTACAGTCAAAAATGTCTTGGGTGTTTTTTTTGAAACACAGTATATTAGTAGCCCAGCTGTCGTTACAATAGCCGACCGTACCGGTTGCCAGTGATTTTCAAGATCATCCAAGATCGATAATTTTCATTTCATCTTAAAGGGCGTATTATATGCACTTCTTGTTGGTGATTAATAGTAACCTTGGTCGTATCTCTCACCGTTTCCGAGATATGGCCAGTTGTCAGTTGAAACGCACGTTTTCCTGCCCCGTCCATTCAATGCTAAATTTTAAAATGTTGCCCTTGCACTAGCTCGCTGAAATTTTGCATGCCAAATGACACAAGACTAATTATTTGTGAAAAAATCCCCTTACGAGCTACCGTATAGCCAGAATACATCCGTGACAGATGACAGACATACAGACAAACGTCAACTCGTACCATAAATAGGCCTACCCCGTTTACACGATCGAGCAAACATCGAGCAGACGTCGAGCAAATGTATTCAAAATACACGTGCTATTGCTCGACGTCTGCTCGATGTTTGCTCGATCGTGTAAACGGGGTATAAGGTCGGCTGAAAACCGGGTTTCGTTTAAACTAGAGCATAAAATCTCAGTTGCGTACTGTACGTGTGGTGTCTCAGAACCTGTGTCGCTTGTATCGGTCGTGTCGCCGGACAACGTTCAACCAAACTCAACGGATCGCAATCCGCTGCATCATGCGGATCACGAGCTACATGCGGGGACTGGTCAGCAGCAAAAGTCATCCACACCCCGCGGACACTCGGTCCGCTTTGCGGAATCCACATTCCCACCGCCGCCGCCGCCAATGAACATGACCTCTGGCGTGGATGTCCACGATGCTAGCGTTTCGACAAATACACCGCCTCTGGATTCCGCTAACAGCGTTGAAGCACAACAGCAGCAACAGCAGCAGCTTTAACACGAGCTCGAATCAGACATTTATGGACGTCACGGTCTGTCACTGGAAACCTACATTTCGAGGGCGGGGCAGGAGGTTACCACGCTGCCAGGGCGATGCAGACTGTTCCAAGGACGCTCGCGCGTCATCGTCAACAGCAACAGCAGCAGCAGGCAGACACGGCAAGCGCTGGCTCAATGACGGCCAGAATCATGTCACCACAGGGCAAGGAGCCGAAATCTGTTACAGTATAAAGCTCAAGTTCACTCTCACCGAAACTTCCCCGAAAACCCCATCAGATCAAAATATGGTCAGCTCCAGAAAACTGGAAGTTACTTCGTATCTCACTTTTCTGAAGCTGAGCACATTTCACAAGTAGTGTGGTGGCGCGTTTGGCGTTCGACGTGATCTTCAATAGCCTCTAGCCTATATTGCAAATCAACCGTAGAGTGCATCGGTGAAAGAATTTCGACAAAGGTCAATATTTGATGCAGTCAGTTACACACTGTTGACTTGAACTGCACCGACTGTTACTCGAATAGCGGCTTTAAGTCAATAAAGTTATTCATTCTTAAAATGCAAGTAGTTGGAATGCTAATACTGTGCAGAAGTTGTTTTAATACGGTACTGAAAACAACTTAATTGTTATTCTGTGCAACAACACAAAAAGTTAAATCTCATTTTATGACGCGACTGTTGTGATCAAAAAATTATCGTTACATAATTTCCTTGTAGGGCCTAGATGACTAGTTGGTTCTTCAGTTTATGTTCGTATTTCGTATTCGGTCATTGAGAAAAGTTGAATATTTGCATTGAGGCGTACAGCAAAGACTATTCCACCCGTGCCTAATGATGCAACTGCGATGTGTGAACATTTCTTACTGTTGTTGCCTGTCTCTGTCTCTTGTGCAACTGACACGTGCTACTAACAATGTTATTACTGTCCGCGGTAGCGACGGCAGTATTGTTTTCAGCATCGTCGCTAAGTTTCCTTTCTGTTTGTTTGTTTGTTTCTCTGCTATCACAATAACTTATGAACCTTTCATAACATTTTACATAAACATGATCTCAACAACCTCTAAAGCGCTACTGAATTTCAAGGCCATGTCAACGGTCAAGGACCCGAGTGTTTTTGTGTACGATACTGCGGCTACCCGCGGATAGTACTAAGCCTTGATCAAGGCTTGATGATCTTGTGGTCACTTTGACATCATCTGTTTATATAATATCTTTATCTTGTCGTTTTCCGTCGACGGATTTGAAGAATTTCATCACAGAGATTTCTGTCTCGAGCTGCATTAGTGGCGTAGTGATAGCGGGAACTGCCTTCCTAGCTTTTATTTTTGCTTGTTGGAAAATTTAGTCCTGTCGAGAAATTTTCGTCCAAAAATAAATTTGGGGCCCCAGAAGGCCCCGTCCTGCAGGAATTTAGGAAATTTGGAATTTCGAGCAGCTTATCTTTAGCTGTCTGTCGGAAGACTGCACCTTTATACAATACAATACAATAGAGAATATGCACTCAAAAACTGACAGACAAACTGTCAGTTTAATCTACCACATAAACTAAAAAGAACTGAAATGTTTTTAAAAGAGAATGAAATGAGAGATACTGAGAATAGAAATACTGTTGATTGTAAAACTTTGAAAATCCGAAAAATGACTGAAATAAAACTAAAATAAGAAAGAAAAAACTGAAAAGGTAAGAAATAAAAAAAACTGAAATGAGAAAAAATAAAATCCGTGAGTAGGTCCGAATAGCCGTAGTCAGACCGAGGGGGTGCCAGATATATATGGAGGATAGGATTTTAAAAAAGGAAAAGTTTTGAGATTGAAATGAAAGAATGATGGGGTGATGAATGACAAGAGTGGTGATGGTGACGCTGACGAGGTGAGATGATCATGGTAGTATGGTGAGTCAGGAGGAGATAGATCAAAACGTGGCTGACGAAGTGAGCGAGGGAGTTGATTCCAGAGATGAAGTGATGCATAGCGAAAGAAACGACTGGTAATTTTAAGGAGAAATGAGTAGGTGGACGAGCGAGAGTGACAACAGACGAGGATCGAGTGTTACGTGGTGGCTGAAGAGAGATTAAAATGTACATGTAAGGAGGTTGAGCGGTATAGAAAAGTTTAAAAGTAAGAAAGAGAATTTTATATTCAACACGTTCATTTATTTTGAGCCAGTGAAAAGATTTAAGAATAGGAGTGGTATGACTAAATTTAAAAGCTCTGACGACAGCACGAGAAGGGAGTTTTGGATGTGTTGAAGACGATTTAATTGAGACTAAGGAAGATTATAGTATAGAGTTACAGTAGTAAAGTTTGGAGTGAACGATGGAAGTTGCAATGAGGCTGGCTGTTTTAGAATCAAGAAAAGGACGGATACAAGGAAGCTGACGAATGTGAGAACAGCAAGATTTAGACAGTGCAGAGATTTGATCCGAGAAAGTGAGGTGTTCGTCATATATGAAGCCAAGGTTACGAGCAGAGCGAGTAGTGTTGAGAGAAGAGTTTTTTTTCATTTTAGCAAGTTGGTGTTTAAGCCCGATGAAAAGAAATTCTGCTCCAACTAAGTTTTAAGAACTCACGACTCCGCTTTTGTACCAATATTTACACTGTCGAGTGTTGAGCAGTTTATAATCAAGACAGGCTTTGTTCAAAGACATTAATTATTATTAGTCTATCTTCGTACCTGGCATTGCTGCGATGTTGAGCTCGTAACCATCGTTTTAAACTCTGCAACGCGCTTTAGCCGACCGTGTCAAGTCAAACTCAGTCAGTGATTTTCACTAAGCAAAAGTCAAAGTCAAACAGATGCAGGATCCGCTGTCCATAAGTAAACATGTATACGTTTGATTGTCATTATTATTTTCTTGTGGTTTTTGACGTTCAGTGACCTTGACCTTCTGAAACGAAAATTGGCACACTGTTATAGTTCGAGTTTTGCTGTTTGGCAGACATTAGTATGCCCTGGGGAACGTTCACACCAGTTTAGGTTTTGTTTACTCGCTTCTGTTTTCCAGAGACAAGCGAAGAAAGAGACAGACAAACAAGAGAGACGGACGAGCAAGACGCGTTATGCGGCTTAAGGCAAATCGGTAAAAACGTAGAAACAGGCTCGCGCTATTAAACTGCGCCGTGTACTCAAAACTCGCAATATTATAATATTTCAAACAATATTTCAAACACGAAAGTAGCAAAAACCGAGACTTTGATGCAGAAACTGTTCAGATTCACGCGCAGACGCCACACGAGACGTTTACACGAAAAAAGCATTAACACTATATACGAGGGACCTTCAAAAAGTTCTGCAACTCGAAATTCGGCAGTGCACTCCAGTTGCCACAAGTGTACAATTAGCCAGCAAGCTGTTTATGACAGTGGCTTCATACAATAAGAACACACTGGATCGCTTTAAAGTCTCGAATTTTACCTCGTTGCTGTCCTGAATAATCAATGACTAAAGTGGTGGAAGCTTAACTAAAAGGACAGACAAGTTTTACTGCTTGCACAGTTTGGCAGTCAAGCGGCACAAATGCATCGCACACTGCAATGACTCCCTACACCGTGTCTCAAAAAATACGTGCCACCTTTATTTTTTTAAATAACTCCATGAAACATTGGCTGATATTCATAATTTTTGGCACCCAACATCACGAAAAAACCTGACGTAAATAGTTGTAATTTTGGCCATCTCACCTTAATGTTGTTGCCACACTACTTTGTGAAATGCAGAACTCGCAGTTTCGTCATTTACAACAACAAATTCATACAGGGTAGCGCATGTGTCTGCTACTTATTTAACATTAATCGTAATCATTGTAAGATTGTGTGTTGAAGAACTGAAATAACGCATCAACAGCAAGAGCCGCTCTGGGTCCGCGGTTATTGAGCGTGCTTTTGGCGAGTGGCATCAACATACACCGCTTGCGTTCGTGCTGGAAAAGGACATTTTGAGCACATCCTGTAATACAGATAACGTGATGTGACATGTGTGACTTTTTGAGAGATAATAACTGTTACTCATGTTTGTCACTATTTAGTTAATCATTTCTGAGCCGAAACATGTACTACCCAGTATGAATTCATTGTCGTAATTGGCGAAACGACTTCTGAATTTCGCAAGTTAGTGTAGCAACAGTACTAAGGTGAGGTGGCCAAAACTATACTCATATATGTTCAGTTTCTTCGTAATGTTGCTTGCTAAAAATTATCAAAATCAATGTTTTACGGAGTAATTCAAACAATAAAAGTGGCACGTTTTTTACTGAGACACGGAAAAGTTTGCACTACTGCTTGCCATTACTTTTTATAATTTAGCCGAGCTGCAAAAGCTTTTAATCAGAAGCCCCTCGTAAGTAGTCAACATACATTGGTCAGCTTCAGACTCCAAACTGCTAAAAGTGACCAAAACTAATCACACTGCACACAGATACGTGTGTGCCAAACTCACTGGTATTACACATCGGTAGTAATGAAACAAAAGTCTGCCTGACACTGGCATTCTATCAACACAAACAAATCGGCGTAAGTATTAAACAGTAAACAGTGTCGACTCTATACCGCTGGACTGGCTGATTCAGTTTATCCATTCCCATAATGCATCGGTCACCGCCGGTGTTCCGGTTCCGTTTCAGGTGCATTATGATGGGATCACCGTATCATAATTCCAATCATGCATCTGAAACGGAACAGGAACACCTGCGGTGACCGATGCATTATGGGAACTGTGACAAACCGAATACTCCACTCGGAAAACAACAGGTATGGAATGATCAGATAGGGCACAAAACGACCCACAGATCTCAAACAAAACAGAAAAAACTACGACCCCACGTTTATCAACAACTGGCTCGTTGTTCCATCAAAGCATTTATAATATCTGGTGCTCAGTTCACAGCTCAAAAACAAATGAAAATACTAATGGCTTACAAATAATGTAATTTCAACATGGGCAACAAAAGCTATAGGCTATAATGAAAAAAAAACACTATTAAACATCTGTGCTAGGCATTTTTTGTCTCCATTTATAAGTCTGCATCAACAATCTAACAAGTGAAAAAATAAGACAACCTGTCGATTTGCTGCCTACACAGTAAAAATCAACATTTTCACTCGACCTTCTTCTACTCAATGCAGGATGCCTTACTTTCGTATCTCACCAGCCGATCAACAAATGAAGTCACGTGAAGCTTTAAGTCCTATAACGTCTCAGTTATCATTATGATTTCAATCCTCACATCCACACAAAAAACGAGATTCAATAATAATACATATAATAATAAATAAATAATAAATGTCTTGAAGCAGAAAAAAAGCAGAATAATTTTAGTTATTCTGGGGTAGAGTATGTGTCGCAATTGGTAGCAACAGTTGAGATATCTCATTTTGGTTAGTCCAAAGGCAACCATCCACATGAATTTCACAAACAGTACTATGATAATGGCAACAACTTGAATTTTTGAACTCGTTGGCAATTTTACTGCAATTGCAGAATGTGACTGGGATTCTTGATAACAGCTGGTCGAATCTAATGGCACTTTAAATGTAAAACATAGTACAGCCATTCTGTGGCAGCATCAAACAAAGTTACATACAGATCAAGATGCAAGATACTCAGAAGTCAGACAAAACAACCGAGAGGGTTAAACCAATCAAACCCATCAATTCAAACATTCAACTCAGCCTTCCATCCCGACTGGATGGCAAAAATTAAGTACGATCATTCAGGCTCAGTAATGATGAATTCTGCAGATAATAGTAGCCTTAAGAGTGTGTAGTAGTGAATAAATGGTATTGTTGGCTGGTGGCCGTTTGGCACTGTTCTATATTTCTCAGAATAATGCAGAAAATTCTTGCATTCAATGAAATGCCAACACGACAACACCATGCACACTGCACACAGTATTATTTTAGTGTTATCAATACAAAACTACACATTTGGCTAGAAAATTCTAATTAAAAACAGCAAACAACAACTTAGGTTTTACAAAATCTTTTCACTGGAACATTCAGCAGAAAAGGTGCACTTAGCATCGGCAAAAGTCCCGCGCATTGCTACGCTACCTAATAATTACCAACAGAATAATAACAGCAAAACGAAATCTAGGTGCCACATAATAACTGATATATGGTAAAAAAATAACCCCACATTAACTGGAGAACATTGCACAGACAGTATAGAATATGTTGAACACATAAATTTGGATGCTGTCATTGTCATGTTTCAATTTTTTCAACTAGCTAATTTTTTTCATATGTTAAACCAGGTTACCAAGACAGAAACTGCATGGTAACTGCCAGAATATTTCTCTGTAGGCCAAAGTTCTTACTACTGTCCATGCACACTGTCAAAGCACTAAACACTGTGTGTAGTAAATAAATTCAATAACAAAATGACAAAAGATTATGTGTAAATTTTCGAGACTGAACACAATCCAATTTCAGTAATAATAATGTAAAACTGACAGCATGTAATTCCACATGCAACTCCTAGGCTTTCACAGTATCAATCAATCTGATAAAAAGGATACTTAGTACTACTAATAGTTGGACTAACCAAAATGAGATATCTCAACTGTTGCTACCAATTGCGACACATACTCTCCCCCAGAATAACTAAAATTATTCTGCTTTTTTTCTGCTTCAAGACATTTATTATTTATTCATCGATTAAATGACAAGCACAAACAAACGGACGACACGTAAGCTAGTAACATAAAACAAACAACAAACAGAAGTCATTTGATGCTTGGGTGTAGTAAGGCTACACAATACTTCCAATTCTGCACGGAATCATACACCAAGTACAATTCTACCTCACTTGATCTACCATGGCTAATTTTGTAATTGTTATGAGTGTGGTAACTTTTCTGGTTCGACAACACACTTGCCCTTCATCAGTAATGACGGTAAACAAAAACAATCATCACAGGTTCAAAATGTTCTTCGCACGAAGTTCATATAACTGGCTTGACAATTTATCATATGGCAATCCACATTACAGGTCTTGCCCGTTCCTCCATCAGTCGGCCTGCACAGGCCCCTAACTTGAAAGCATAAAGACACAGAAAAATCAAAATTAGTGTGAACGTTTTTCAGGACTGGGATTAACTTGTGCGCTAACATTCAATTCAAAAGGTCAAAGGTTACAATGAGAGTGCCACAGCTTTAGGTGGACGGCTGCATAATACGTCAGCACTGTATTTCCAGTTCACATTCAGACAACACATACACTGAACACATATAAACAATGACGTAATCCTAACAAACTCCATCCAACCTTCCTCACACGTATAAAAAATATTTAACCCCAAAACGGTGCTTTTCGATTTAAGCAACCAAGCACATAACTTAATGACAAATGTTACTTTTGTAGAAAAGAATGCACTGTGACATGTCACCTTAACTCTGGTATCATTTACAAACACAAATTGTGGCAAATAAGCCAGATAAATTCGTCAAATTACAACCTATATTTGTTCAACTGTTAACGTTTCGGCAAAAGTTGTTGCTTTCTTTGGAGTAATTTTCGTTTGCCACCAGATGTTGCCATGACAAACAAATCATTGAAAAAGTTGCTCTCAGCTCACTGACTTGTCTTGTTCTTTTCCAATGTGTATCATTTCTTCATTCCAGTGGCCCATTTAGTGGCATGAAAAAAATTCCAACCTAAACAAGAAGTCTACCCTGTGACAAGGCGAAGTTATGTAATGGTCTGGCGACTGTCATCTGTTGGTACTGATTTGTTTTGTGCAAATAATGGTTGTAATTTGACAAATTTATATGGCGGATCATTCACCGTTTCAACGTACAAGTTAACTGAGACAGAAACTGTGGCAGTAATGTCATCGGCACTTCATCATCATGGTCAGTGGAAGTTGGTCGTCAATCAATGATGAACCTCAGTCTATTGCTTGCATCGCTGCAGCATGCCAGCGTATCAATGGTCCAAGGTTTGTACAGGCTGCCAACACTGCTTTCTGAAAGTTTCATGGAACATGGCCGATATCACATGACATTTGCGACAGTGTTTCAGATACGCTAATGATATCAGGACAGAATTAGTACCTTCACTTGGCAAACACAGTAGACATAACTAAACCTGTTAAAAATTTAAGGACTCAATAATACTTTTCCAGAATTTCTCCCCGAAACTTTTCGAGACCTTTCCGGAACTGGCCAGATTTGGAAATGTTAACTTTTATAAGTCCGGACTTCTCTGGCTCTGTACAAACCCTGGCAGTCAATCACGTGACAGGCCAGCAGGTAGGTGCGGGTCACGTTCGTTTCATCATGTGAAGTTGCGACCGTTTTGTCTGCCAGTTTGTGTACTTGCTGTCAGCTGCCTCCAACATGGACTCCATGTGGCTGGTCAGCTGCTCAGCATAATAACAACAATAATAATTTATGTAAAAAAACTGTTCAGTTTATATACAGTGTAAAGGTGACATCGTGGTTGTAGATATAAAACAGCACAAATC
>Ga0209367_1003481_pt1 | contig 21417 bp, 9 predicted proteins | sample WorMetLIZISLAND2_FD_187412 | JGI IMG/M metagenome (GOLD analysis project Ga0209367, IMG submission 187412) | Marine gutless worms symbiont microbial communities from Max Planck institute for Marine Microbiology, Germany - Olavius geniculatus... ...
GCACAATTTCCCCATATTTCAGCACTGCAGTCCAGTCCAAAGTCTACAGTTACCCAGCTGGCTGTTCATGACTAGAGACTTTTACACCAAGACCACCCTGCATACAGCAACAACCTTACCCCCAGTGACTATTATCTGTTTTGAAATCTGAAATCTGATAATGATGGTGTCCGATATCCATGATGATGAATGACTCGAGCCTTTTCTATTGACGCTGGAAATCGCTTTTGTTTAATGCTCTGTGACGTCATAAATTTCAACGACATCATATCTGCAACCGACTCATTAAAGTTTGTAAAGGATGTGTGTTTCAATGATGTACAGATTGTGGAAAATATTGTTGTCTAATATGTCGAGGCCGGAAACTTTTGGGATGACCCTCGTACACACGGGAAGGTAGACAAAGCCCATCTGATCAGCAAAATGACGGAACATGATGATACGGTCCACAAAAGGTTGGAGGACAAAGATGATGATGAAAGCTATCGGAGCACAACAGTCTGATACAGCAAAGATCCTCGAAGGAGCAATAAAGATACAGACTGAGGAAGCACGGGAAGAGGAAGAACAAATGAGAAAAAGAAAGGTCAACGTAATTGTTCATGGACTGGGTGAACCCAAAGGCGCAACGGCAAACGATCGAGAGAACGAAGATAAAGAAGTAACTGAGGAATTGCTTCATGCCTTATCATGTAATACAGTGTCTGTGAGACAAGTTACCAGTGGGTGCACCACCATCTACAGATCTGGCTGCAAAACCCAGACCATTACGAATAACCTTCGAGTCAGAACAGTCCAGAGACTACGTGTTGAAAAATGCAAAAAAACTTGAGAGGCAAGGAGGGAGATTGGGGCAGAGTTTTTTTCATCAAGACCTGACACCCAAACAGAAGCCAGGAAAAAGCTGGTTCGGGAAATGCAAGAGAGGAAGAACAATGGAGAAACGAATCTTATCATAGTGAACGGGAAGATAACAACAAGAAGGACATACAGTAGTCCATAGAGATGATGACGACAGTTTAATTAGAAACGATGTCAGCACGGATCACCCAGGCACAACAGTCAAGTCGTTAAAGTGTTTCTACACAAATGCCGGCAGTGAAATACAGAAGATGGCTGAGCTAAGGGAACAGATTAAAGTACAGAAGGCGGATATAGCAGCAGTAGTTGAAACCTGGGCACATACAGGGATAGGGGATGCTGAGTTGGCTGTGGAAGGATATGTCACATACCGAGTTGACAGGAAAGAACAATGTGGAGGTGGTGTCATTCTGTTTGTCAAGGACACCCTAGCGTCGCAACTCGTTGACACACTGAATACGGAAAACTACAAAAAAAACTACGAAGACTGCGTGTGGTGTACAGTGGTGGCACACAGGTTGAAGCTGTTGATAGGTGTATGCTACAGGAGCCCTGCAAGCTCCGTGGAGAATAATGCGAGACTGTTAAAAGTACTAGACAAGGCAGTCAACGGTGGATGGGGTGATAGGGTCATGATTCTGGGAGATTTCAATTTCAGAGAAATAGACTTTAATAGATATACAGTGAACACAGGAGTCAACACAGAGGCAGAAACATTCTTCAGAAAGACACAGGATCTGTACCTGGTTCAGAATGAGACCGATGATACAAAGATACGTGATGGGACACGACCATCAACTCTGGACTACATCTTCACAGATGAGGAACTGCTAGTGGACAATTTGCTGTACGAAGCCCCTTTGGGAATGAGTGATCATGTCTGTCTGATATGGGATTATGTTGTTGATGTCGAGGAAGCCCACAGTCAATGCACGAAACTTAATTATTGGAACGGCGATTACCATCAAATAAATCAAGACCTAGAAGCGATTGATTGGCAGAAGCTATTGCAAGACAGCACAGTAGAATCATCATGGAAAATATTTAAAACAATATTGAGCAACTCAGTTGAAAGAAATGTTCCAGTCAAGAACGAAAAATATAAAAAGCAGAGGAACCCATGGTTAACGAAGTCAACCAGAAGAAGTCTCAGTAAACGTGATAAAGCTTGGTGGAAGTACAGAGAATGCAGGACAGTTGAAAATCTGAGGCACTACAAGATGTTGCGGAATGAAGCTGGAAGGAAAGTCAAAGCCGACCAAGCATACTACAAGAAAAGAATCCTGAAGTTGTTCAAAGGGCAACCCAAGAAATTTTATGGATACATGCAGAACTTACGAACAGTCAAGGAGAAGGTTAGTCAAATCAGTAAAGGGAATGGAGAATTCACTGCATCAGATACGGAGACTGCCCAGGCCCTGGGAGACTACTTCAGCAGTGTCTTTATCGATGAAGGAGAGTACACACAGGGACACAAAGACAAGGTGAATATGGATACAGGTCTCGGTGACATCCGCATTAGTAGGGATACAGTGATCAAGAAATTTTACAAAAACTTCAGATGGATAAAGCCCAAGGACTGGACAATGTACACCCAGCAGTGCTGAAGAATTGTGCGGAAATAATATCATTACCATTGACGCTGATGTATGAAAAGTCACTTCAGAAAGGCAAACTACCAAAGGACTGGAAAATGGCGAATGTGACACCGATATTTAAGAACGGCAACAAACACGCCGCTGGAAACTATCGTCCAGTCTCCCTAACTTCAGTTCCCTGTAAAGTTTTTTAATCAATTATGAAGGACGCTATGGTGGATTACCTCGAGTCAACTGGGTTCTATGACCACTGTCAACACGGTTTTGTCACGGGGAGATCCACACTTACCAACTTGCTGGAGACATTAGAATCATGGACTAGAATATCAGATGAAGGCTATGGAATTGATGTTATATACCTGGACTATAGAAAAGCTTTTGATACTGTGCCACACAAAAGACTACTTGAAAAAGCCAAGAGATTAGGAATCAATGGCAAACTACTCATTTGGCTGGAACAGTTCGTATACGACAGGGCGACGAGAGTGCAGGTAAATGGAAGTTTTTCCAACTGGTTCAGAGTTCTCAGCGGAGTACCACAAGGCTCAGTCCTGGGCCCCCTGCTGTTCCTCATCTATGTTCAGGACTTACCGCAGTGGCTTAGAAACAGTATAATAATGTTCGCAGATGATACCAAGCTGTGGACCAGGATATCGAAACTAGAAGACAGCGAATCACTGCAGAAAGATCTATGGAGGCTGGCATAGTGGTCAAAGATGTGGCTTCTGTCTTTTAATCTGGAAAAGTGCAAGGTGATGCATATTGGACATGAATTTGCGACTAATTATGTAATGGAGGATGGTGGCAGCCTACTGAATTTGGATACTACATAAAAAGAGAAGGACTTAGGAATATATGTTGTGAGGGATCTAAAGTCACAGGAACAGTGTATGCAGGCAGCTAGGAAGGCTCAGGCAGTCTTGGGAATGGTCAAAAGGCATTTCACACAATTGGACAAAGATGACTTCATGGTTATCTACAAGGCATATATCCGTCCACATTTAGAGTACTGCATGCAAGCATGGTCACCACACTTCATAAAGGACATAGACTCACTCACTCACTCACTGCTGCGCGTAACCGGCTGTGGGTCATAGCGCCCTCCACGTTGACCGGTCGTCAGCAAGAGCCCATGCGTCGGCAATAGTGAGTCCGGTGTCCAGTACAATCTGACTCATCCATGTAGTCCGTGGTCTACCAGCAGGGCGATTCCAGTCGTGATGCGGTGTGTCCCCGGACCTGGAATCCACTACAAGCTTCAGGGCCTTATGTGCTCGTGTGTTGGCGGGCAGACAGCGAATATGGCCAAAAAAGGAGTGATGGCGAGCGGCTATGGTACTGAGTATGCTTGGCAGATTCGTACTGTCAGCTACAGCCTTGTTGGTGACGAAGTCATTCCACCTAACACCAAGAATACGTCTTTGGCATGTCATGTGGAATGCCCGTAGCCTGCGTGAGTCTTCCTTCAACAGTGTCCAGGTTTCAGCACCATGGAGGCCTACTGCCAAAACACATGTAGTGTAAATCCTCAGCTTAGTAGCAAGGCTCAGCCGAGTCTGGTGCCAAATTCGCACTCAGTCCAACTGGCCCATCACCGATGATGCGAGGCCGATTCATCGAAGAATGTCAGTGTTGGAGTATCCAGCATAGACATAGACTGCCTCGAACAAATTCAGAGAAGAGCGACAAAACTTGTTAAAGGGCTCAAGAAATGGACATATGAAGATAGACTGAAACATCTGGGGCTACAGTCACTGAAAAAACGAAGACTACATGGAGACCTAATTGAAGTGTATAAAATACTCAACGGGAAGGAAAAGTACGTAGACACAGCCAAATTCTTCCAGCTTGCCTCAGACACACATGGACTAAGAGGACATTCACAGAAGCTTTTTAAGCCAAGATGCAGAACGACAGTTCAGAAGACATTTTTCTCAAACAGAATAATTGACGAATGGAACAGACTGCCACAGTACGTAATCGACTCGACATCAGCTAGCGCAAAATTCTACATCAACAATGCACCATTTATTTTGCAGTCAAAATGCCAAATTTCGGTTAAATCTGCCAAAGCAAACAATAGCAATAACATTGTTCGAAATTGTACTCAACACCAACAGTATACCGGTACAATAAGGCCATAATTAGTTTTTTTAATTACCGATTAAATCACCATAAATTTCTTGGTGATGTCTAAAATCTGCAACATACAAAAATGTAATTTAAGTTAATTTTATATAACATGTTTTATAATCTGTAATATAATTTGGCTAATAAGGCATTTTAAGCTTATACGCTTACCCATTGCCATGATACACTCGTCTGCAAGTCCTCAAGTAAGGAAGGTCGTATCAAACCTTATGCAGACTATGCCTAACCAACAGATAGAATAGATAATACAGTATATAGGCCTACGCTTTATGAATAACACTGCACAAAATTACCTGCAAATAAAGTCCCGCAATCAAACTACAACGCTCTTTTCCAATCCTGTATGTTAAGATCAGCCTTCACAGTTCACACAATTTTTTTCTGGATTTTCACATGTTGGAAAGTCCTATTAGTACAACTAACCATTTAATGTGCAACTAACCCACGGGGAAATTCCGTGGTTTTCTGAATTGGCGCATGACGTCAGCCAATCAGCTTCAGTTTTTCTATGCCGTAACCATGCCGTAACCAACGACGCAGCAACAACTAGCCGATATTCAGCGTATCTGTTGAATGCGCAGCGTTTCTTTGGTCATCCATCACGTTTTGTACAATCGTCAGTTTACCCCATGTTAAGCATTGTTGCCGGTTGTATTTGTCCGCTTTCCCTGTCTTTTTATCGCTGCCCTCTCTCCCGGCAGACGAGCTACGCCAGAGTAACTGCATGTAAACACTATGCAGGCTTGTATTTTATATGAAATTTCCCATCCATATCCATATCCACAGACGCCTATCCTGCGTATTTGTAGCCCCTAATTTTTTTCGCAAAATAGAACGGTGCAATAGCGTCCATCCCCTCCCCCCAAAAAAATCATGACACAAATACTTTTTTCTTAAAATATACATCGTTAAAAATAAATAAAAGTAGAAAATACATATTTATAGATTGAAATGTAATTTTAGTTCAGCATTTTTCATTTTTTGTGAGAATCTAAATAATTTTATTGTCCCTGCTTTTGCCAACCGTTGGGTCGAGCCTAAGTTGGGTACAACAGCATCGTCTGTCTGTTCGTAACGCATGTACTGTGGCTAAACGGTAGATCGTAAGGGTCGGCTATGGTACCGTTGGATAGATAGGGCGATGGGGACTTCCAGGCTGTCAAAAGTAAACATGTTTTTATCTGCAGCGGTTTGGTCGCAATTTTGAATGTAATGTTTCTGTCTGTAGATGTCACTTTACGTGTGCCGAATTACCCTATCGTGTCTTGATGTTGATTCTAGCGTTCGATATAGCAGCGCCACTCTGGGAAATGACTTCGTGACCCGAAGTCAGACGCTAGCCTTGGGCTAGCCTATTGGCCTAAGTGGTACGATCGGCCCACCCCAGCAACAGCTGGGATTCTTTTTTGCCAAGACGCAGGTTGCATTCATGTAGGCCTACAGGCCACAGGGTGGAATGGACGCTTTTGGAGGACACTTGGTTTGTGCTTACTACTAGCATTAAATATGTTAGTAAGCAAAAACGTTTGTCATTTTAATTGTTACCATTTGATAACAAAATTTAAAAAATAGGCCTAAACTCCCAAATGGATAAACCCTTTGATGCCCAATCAACAGTATTAAAGCACCAAAAATTAAGATCTGTTGCTGTTATAGTGCTAATAAATTAATTCAGGCTAATTAAATAATGACGTGCTGATGTCATTATTCAATAAATAAACGACAAAATGAAGAGTAAGAACGACAGACAGGGAAATATTTTAGACAAACAAAGCATATAAGTATTCAGTATACTAAGCAGGCGCGCCAGCATAATATCCATGAATATATCCACAGGATGACTTAAGTCTGATATCCACACATGGATATATCCATGGATATCCATATCCACGGCAAGCCTGTACAATATGTTGTTCACTCGACCGCCACAATGTCTTTGTATCAAAATGATTGAGCCGATAGCATAACCTTAAACGTTTTATCGCGTTTTAATATGGGCATATGTTCAAACCGACTGAACTGAACTGAAATACGACGTGCACGCAGGATAGAGACTTTTCCACCGGTGAAAATTTTCACAGGTGGAAAAAGTCTCTGTTCTGCGTGCACGTCGTTTCGGTTCAGTTCAGTTCAGTTCTCTCGCTTTGTACACTCCAAATCGTGGTAAAATTTAGGTGCGGTCGGTAACGGTCAGCGAAGCGCTATAGCCTATTCGTAGAGGATATTTAAATTTGCAATTTTCGGCCAATCTGCTGATAGCTACAATTATTGTAGCCGAGAGCTACAATGTTACTAAGCATCATCATCATCATCATCATCATGACGCGTAGACAGCATGAGGTCCGTTGCGACGACTCCCCACGATGTCCACATTCCTCTGCACTCTGCCACATTCTGTCTCCAGCTGCAGACCAGTGTTCCATTACCGATCTGCTGTAGACCTATTCATATTTTACAAGGACGCCCATGATGTCTTCGCCAGTTTACATTACAAGTTAAATATGACAGCCAAGTTACAAGTACAGAAATAATAAAGCAGCAGAAAACACAGTGCTTAAAAATAAGTTACAGATATAGGCCCCTATTCGTAGTTACTAGGCAAAAAGCACACACAAATCAGACACAAAAGAAAGTAGGCAAACATTAAAAAAATTTCAAAAAAACAATTACACTTTTAGTGAAATTACTATAAGTAAAACACATACACGAAAAAATTTTCACTGCTTCATGAAACAACGCAACTAGATCAAACCACTTTTATGAGATAAGCTTCATACTCTGACTGAAATAATTGAATGACTAATTAATAATAATTGATCGGTCGATTCATTCATTCATTAATTAAACATTTTTATCTCAAGTACCACAGACGTTAAAACATTAATTTGCAAATAAAAAAATAAAAACATGTTTTTTCACTTTTATAAAAAACATAGAAAAACATACATAAAAACATTTAACTACATTTAGCACAATAAATCTTAAAACATAAACTTACCATCTGTGAAGACAAAAGACCGGAATGTACTGAATGTTATTATGTAATCGTGATTATGGTACAGACTAAACGCAATTTGCCCATGAGAAATGCATCATATTTGTAATTTTGTATGTTTATGTTTTAATAAGAACAAAAACATGACATTAAAAATAAAACAAAAAAAACAAAAAATATTTTTTAAAAACCAAAAAAATGTTTGTTTAAACTTTTATTTAAAAACATAAAAATGTTTTTACATGAATGTCAAATACCAAATATTACACATTTGACTGACCCGGTTACATAGGCTTACACAGAACATTAGCTAAATGTTTTACACATTTTTTATAAGTGTTATATCACAGGTGCCTAAACCGTGTCTTAAATACTTGAAAGACCACTCAATACTGCCTTTAAGGCTAAAATTTTGTACAGTGCACGCATTCAAGCTCATCGCAATTTCATTGCTGCAGTAGGCTACATCAGCCAATTTCGAGACATCGCAGTAGTACAGTTAGGCCCAGAGTAGTAGACCTAGTAGGCCTATACAACAGTAGTTGACTAATTGCAACACTCAGGATTGGTTCAGCTAACGAGAACATCTGTGATAAATAGAGTTAAAGCTACGGGAAAATGCAGGCTTTATAAACACTGAACTTTAATGAAAACGAAAAATTTGCAGACTCAGTGCCATCAGTTTCATTGTTATTATTAATAATTGAGTTTAGTTAAGGTTCGTTCTTTTATAACTGTGCTACCATTGTATTATCGTGAATAAAGTTGTATATATATTGTGCGGCTGTGCACAACTGCATTCTTAATTTCGACCTTTGATCTACTGAGCTAAAAGAAATGGCACACTGATTATTCTTGCCCCGGGGATCATTTACGCCGAATTGGTTTCTCTACACCTTCATGTTTTCGAGTTAGAAGCCAGTACGAAACAGACGGACAGAGATGCGGACAAACGGATGGACCCGTAATGCGGCTTATAATACAGCAGCCGCATAATATACGAGGCTACATGGATAGGCGGTGATCAAAGTAGACGTTTGTTGAACATTATCTGTTGTCATCTGCAGTCTTAACCATATACTCGACACGGTGACCCAACAGCTACAATGGCACACGTTCACAGTTACACAGAGCATGACATAAAATTTTATGTAAAACTACTGCATGCTTCTAGTAGCAATAGGCCCATGTCGCCCCCCGTGTCGGCAGCGTTAGTGGCCTGAAATATTTCAGCAAATTAGGCTTAAGCAGCGACCCAGCGTAGACCTATACTGTAGGAGGGTGACTGAGCTGTTAAGAACTGTTATAATTTTAACTATTAATTTGATTTATCTACAGATTTGTCTACAAAAATGCAGATTACTAACTGTCGTACATTGATAACTTTATCAAATACTTTTTTAGATTAATCAACTGACCACATCAGTGATAAATTTGAAATACACTAAACGTCACATCTTAAGCTCGTCCTATATTAGTCACCTTAAGAACGTACTGAAAAAGTTACATTAAGGTGACGTTGTAACTCTAAAGCAGACCATATTTTACAAGGTATAATGCAACGAAGCTTCTAGGGACGTGATGTACCATGAGATCTTGGATGATCACATACTTGCAAATACACTGTGTCCGGAAAAAAGTAACCTCCTAGATATCGTGCAATAGATACGTCAAATCTAAATAAATCTGAATGAAATTTTTACGCTAATCTCCAATAAATTGCTGAAGCGATCACCAAATTTCTTTTAAAAAATTATTTCCTATCGGAGTTATAATTATATTGTTGAATATCGATAACAAAATATCTCTGTTACCCAAATGGCGTTACATACTGCAGTCGCTCGATCGGAAGTGACGTTTGTTGACTCAATTATAATAACTCAAACAATACCAAAATGGTATTTTCTGCAAAGGATCGTGTTTAATTAAGCTGTTAAGACGAGAAAAAGTGTGGTTTTAAAACGTATAGCGGAGTTTCCAAACAAACCGTGGACACCGTCAGGTTTAAACAAACGGTTGTTTAATACTGGGTACTATACGTTTTAGGGTGACCTCACAAAAGCCGCTGTTACTATTGTTTGCGTGGCGGATTTAACTAAAATTTTGCAGTTTAATTGCCAATAGGTAATGCATTGTTGAAGCAAAATTTGGCCATGATCAGATGTTGTTTGTTGAAGCTACGCAAATGTACAGACGGGTTTTGTGGTTTTCTTATGTAACGCCTTATTGATAACGGAAATATTGTTATATATATTTAACAACTAATAACGCTGATAAAAATAATATTTTTCAACGAAATTTGGTAATCGCTTCAGCATTTTATTGAGGAATAAGCGTGCAAAATTTTATTCGGATTCGTTCAGATTTGGCATTTCTATTGTACGATGTTTAGGGGGTTACTTTTTCTGGACACAGTGTATATTGCACAATATATTGGCAAAACATTGAAAACAGGTCAGGGCGAAGAACAAAAACTTTGAGGTTTACTTTTTCTTGGGTCAGTCAGTGTTATTAGTCGCTTATTTTCAGCGCAAGTAGTCTTTGTGGACAAGAAGCAGTATCAGCATATGTTTACAGAAGAACGGGAACCCCGACCACACACTGTCAAGCATATCGTAGCTTTAGTGGCATCAGTGGCGACGTTCTGGGGATATCGTGACATTCATGGGGTGAAAATCGTGACATCCTAAAAATGTAATTCAGAAAATTTGTGTGAGAAAGATGCTGCAGTTCAATTAGCGTAATTAAAGTTATCACTTTTGCGGCTATCGAAAAAACGTTTTTAACTAATTAATATTTGACGAAGTTATAAATGTATAGAAAATTAAAGGCTTATTTTTATGGACCACCCTGTATATCAAATGCAGTGCAATTAATTACTTACAGCACAAGCGACACATCCTTGGACAAGCGTCTAAGACGAACTGGTAGCGTGGACGACACTGGTAGCTGCGCCACATTCGGTTACAGCGCGGGTCGTTGTCACTGCACAAAGCTTTGCACAAACATAGGCCTACTGCACGCATACGGTGTATAATTACATATAATTACACCGTGTCCGGTAAAAGAACATCCCCGACATTTTTGAAGAAGGATTATCAGATTGTAGTCATTTTTGATACAAATATTTTTGACACAATTGGCCATCAAACGATTGTCTAAATTTCTACCGCCCCCTTTGTCTGCTTCTGTACTACCTGGGGAAACAAAACCAACGAAATATTGCATTTTTATTCTATTTTACCTGTTCTGGTTTTCCCAGGTAGTGCGGAAGCAGACATTTGGTAAGTGGAAAATTAAGTGGTCGTTTTATGGCTAATCGTTTCCGAAGTATTTGAACCAATGCATATGAAAATTAGATATCCCTTCTTCAGGTGACATTCGATAGTGTTTGGGATGTTTTTTCCAGACACGGTGTATAGGGCCTAAATCTCTATACAGTGTAACCTACCATCTGCCTAAATGATAGGCCGTAAACGTTGCAACTTGACTGCTATAGTCCTACATTCTGTTAGAAGTTGTGACAATAAAATTCTACAAGTATTTAGGACGGCTAGTCTTCTAAGGGCCACTCTAAAATGTAATACGTCATATTTAACCCCAAACGGTTTTTTCTGCTGTTTTCTGTTGGTGATTCATATCGTTATCAAATTAAATGTGAAAGTTTTTTTCACCGTAATATTTTTGTCATTGAAAAAACAACACACGTAAACAACAAATTGCTGTATAATTTAATAATGTATATTATTACAATATATAGAATCAAACTGATTAATATGTAGATCAGAACTAATACCGGAACAGTCAACTCCCATTGATCCGTCCTGACAGAGACACCTGCAATCTGACGTCTGTATTCCACAATTCTGACAAGTCGCTTTGCACACTGCAACATTAAATTGCATAAAATAAATTCAAATTAGATTAAGCTTCTTAATGACAAACAAAATGGAAATAAATTAATTTTTTTACGGATAGCAGAACGATTTATGATTATCTACACTGTGTCTCAAAAAACATCCCGGACATTTTCAACTGCAACTTGAAAATCGATTATCAGATTTTGATAATTTTTGGTAAAAATATTTCTGACACAACTTGCAATCAAACGAACGTTTAGTTTCCCACTTCACCTAATGTTTGTCTCTGCACTACCTGGGGAAAACACAACCAGCGAAATATCACTTTTTTATCCAATGCGATAAGATTGCTTAATTAACATAACACGTAAAAACACATTTTGTTCACATTTCTGACACTGTGGCTGACAATTCATCCAGTTATCTATTTTTAACTGCTTGTAATAAAATTGCTTAAAGTGTTGGCCAACTATGCGAACACAAACAAGGAGACACTTTCTCCATTCATTGACAACAGTATCGATAAAGTACTGCTCCAGACCAATCCAGACTGTACCAGTCGCTTCTTGACTTCACAAACATTTCTAAACTTTATCTGGTAGAACTGACAGACAAACTGACTGTTGGGGCCCACAGATTCGGAGAGATGGAATTTATCGACTTTTTTCATTCATTTTAACACGTATTATGCTTGGTCTGATTTCCCCAGGTAGTGCAAAAGCAGTCGTTGAGTGAGATAAAAACTAAAACACTTATTTAATAGCCAGTTGTGTCGAAAATATTTCTGCCCAAAATTACTAAAATCTGCTAATCTTTCTTTAAGTTATGATCAATAATGTTGGGGATGCTTTTTCAGGTTTTCTTTTATTTCAACACATATTTCGCTTGATCTGACTTCCCTAGGTAGTGCAGAAGCATAAATTCGGTGATATGGGAAACTAAACGGTCGTTTGATGGAAGTTGTGTCAAAAATATTCGTACCAAAAATGATCAAAATCTGATAATTGGTTTTAAAGTTACAGTCAAAAAAGTCAAGGGATGTTTTTTTGAGACACAGTGTATTTGTACTCCGTTGTACACCTGCCCCTGTATCAATTGCGTGACTCAAAAAACGTCCCGCTTTTTAATTGTCCACATCTTTTACAAACATTAACCGATTTTAAAAATTTTTTCACTGCCACACTTCTCGGACAATTGGCAGCAAAGTAATTATTGAATAACCCACCACACCGTAACTGCGTCGCTATACTACCTTGTGAAATATAAATGCAAAAATAAACTAACAATATAGACAACAGGCGTGTTAGAATATGAACGACACTTTACATCAAAATCGCGACGAATGATCTGTACGGTGATATACTGTATTACTTTTAGATCCGTCTTTGTGGATATTTAGCGTGTTGAACGGTGTGTTTGTTTCTGGCCTTCGTGGTTTACTTGGCCTATCAGTTCATCCGCAGTGGGCCCATTTTCTTCAGTACCGGTGGGAAATTCCACGCACCGCAAAATAATTCCCACATGCAGCAGTACGGGTTAGGGTTAAGATTAGGGCTAGGATTATGGTTATGGTTATGGTTAGGGTTAGGGTTAGTTGCATTATGAAAATATGGAAGTGGGAAGAATTTTCCAGGTGCGACAAATTTTCCAAGACACCGGCATGCTTCAGTCTGGTGTTTTGATGGTGTTCTGATGCCTTTGGTCGGTGCTTCCTGTTTTCTAAATCTTTTCAGTCATGTGTCTAGTTAGTGTAGCGACGCAGTTATATGGGATGTTTAATAACCACACTACTGCTACTTGTCCACAGAATTTATCAATAAAAATAGCAAAACTCTCTGTAGATAATTATTAGTATCACTCGAAAAATATATCAAAGATAAATGCCAAACGGGGATATTATGCGAGGTTGGATTTGCGCACATTAGAATTGACAGTCTTACAAATTTACGTGTACGAAATTAACTCGAATTCGGCTTTATTCTGAACTACCCACTAATCGATAGTCGATACAGAAGCAAGCACATGTATACGAACCGCAGTTTGCGGCAGGAGAACTGCACGAACCTGGAACAAACACAGATACTGATTAGTGTCAATTTTCTACAAAAAGAAATAGACAGCACAGTTAGTGAGCATGCGTTAAAATTGGTGGTTCCAGCAGGGCTACCAGCCTTCTTCGCTTCGTTGAAATAAGCGTAAGTGCACAAGAGGTGACTGACTGAGCCTAAAATGACGCGCTTTAACTGTCAAATTGAGTCGCGTCGCAGGTGCGAACTGAACTGACGACGCAACACAACTCAACGGGCCGTGACCTATTTTCCAACAATGATGTCACTGTATTGCTTCAATACATGTACTCATTAAACAGTTAAAATAGAAAACTGGATCATGACAGTGTTCGCAGTCGTCGGCAAATCAATTCACACATGCGACACCGCGACGCGACTCAACCAGACTTCTATGTACGATTGTTATATTTAATAAATATATAATAGATAAGACTTACCATCGCAGAGTCCGTCGTTGCAGTAGAATTGTCCACGATCGCACTGGGAACACGCAAAACGTCCGGATAAGTACGGCTTCTGCCGGAGAAAGTTTCCACTGCGTTTCACAGCAAAGGAAAGTATTGTAGTAATACAATAAAAACAAACTATAAATGTAAGCTAAGTCGCCGTTTGCATGCCAGTATTGTACGAGTTAACTGTGTACCGATTTTGTACTTCGTCAAAATATTTACTAAACAAAAAAATTTAACTGCATGCGATTTAGACTTAGTAAAATTTGTTTTTCACGCTGCAACGTTACGTAGAGTTTTAAGTATCCAATGAAAAAGACCAAAAATATCAGAGAAATGCAGAACACAGCCTACGGCGGTGCGTAGTAGCAGACGACGAAGTAAGCGTTAGTGAATCCAGCGACTGATGTACACTGACTGACACCGCAACCAACAGTCGTCGTCGAGCTCCATACTAACTGCACAAACAATAAAGGCTTAGTCCGCGTGGTCCGTAACAAGTAATCTGAGCAATGCTCCCGTGACGCACGACAGCAACGGTGTTGCTAAAACGCGTTATTATTTTATCGCACGTTCTGCGGGACTCTGCGCAGAACGTGCAATAAAATAGGCCTAATAATGCGTTTTGAAAGGGTATCCAAATTTGAAGCCTCTGCACGGAGAACTCCTTAAGCATAGGAGGTCTATACTCAGATAGTAGAAAATACTTGAAATTACGTTTTATGCCAAAAAAATTCATACGCAGCCTCGCAGGTTGTTCTGGTACATCTCCAGCAATTTCGGTGCCATTTACTGTTGAAATATGCGTCGCAGCCTAAATAGCGAAAAAATATTAAAACCCACTGTTTTAGATTTCAAGATCGTTCAGTGTCATCAGTGTGATATCCCCGGAAAGCTCGTAATAACCGAAATAACTAGGCAAAGTGAGCGATATGATCATGTGATTCATTTGCTGTATGACCTGTGTATAATCGGAGCAAGTTTTGCCGGGTGAGCAGCGATTTCTGTCGTAGTCGTAGTGGCGACTCTGGCTGGCCCAGTCGTTAACGACGGCGGCCAAGTCTAGACCCCCGGATGCCTCGCCGCCGCCGACCCAGTTGTTCTGACCGAGTACGTCTGAGCCGTCGAAGTCGGCGCTGTTAAACGGGACGTTGCCGTACTCGTCGACACATCTGTCCGACCACTGCTGCGCCATCGCTGCCAACCTAGCGCTCCACGTCTACAAGCATAAAGGCCAAAGTCCATCACGCCGACTTTCCCGGTGACATCCTCCAGCCTGTCACGAAAAAGTCGCAGACGTGGACTACGAAACGAGGATGCCACTGGAAAGTTTCGGGGATTCAAACCATCTCGACATGTTAGAGCGTGAGCTGCCAGCCGTAAGCAAGCACTTATGCGACGTATGAGTCATCACGGCGGGATGTTTTTGATGTCCGGTGACCTTGACCTTTAACCTTTTAAGCCGAAATTGGCACATCGGTTACTCCTGTTTTAGGAAACATTCACAGCAATATTGCGTGTTCTACGTCTTTTTGTTTTCAAATTAGGGGACTGTACGAGTACAGACAGACGGACGGACAGACGAACGACTGGCAAAATCCGTAATGCAGTAGAACGACCGCATAACAACACCGCACAGCAAAATGTCGCATGACCAGATTCACTAAACAAAATAAAATGCGTAGTTAAACCAGGACAGAACTTAGAAAAAGTAAAATATTATGGTTGGTGTATTTTAAGTTTAGGCCTACTACGGATGTCGTCAGCAAAAAATTTTTTTATTATTTTGATGAAGTTAACATAACGTCGAGAATCCAACTACCATGAGTTCCATGTTGGTGGCGCTGACGCTACGCCGCACGGCATTATGTGCATCAGTCATCAGCTGCCCTATTTCCTGTGACGTCACGCCTACCTCACTCGCACTGCGGCGCCGCTCCACGGCGATGACGTCACTGTCCACGTGACCACGCACCTGCATCGCGTCCTCGATGACGTCATTTATGATGCGCCTAGCCACCAGCTGAAGCATTATTCAACGCCACATCAATGACATCATATCATTAAGTGCCTAGGCCTAAGTGAAATTAGGCGTACATATAAAACACGGCTTGGCTGCAATTTTCAAGGCCAATAGGCCTACACCAGTAGGCCTAACAAAAGCAAAACGTCATAGCTGATCACAAACAGTCGAAATCTTTAGAATATAATATGTTTTAGTTGTCGTTTGAATGCTGTCTGGCATGTTGTTTTGCAACTTCTGTGGACTGGCTCAGCAAGTGAATCCACGCAGCCGGTGTCATACCGAATCCACACAAGCGAAACCTTGCTCAACGAACTTGCTATGCAACAGCCTATGACTGTTTCAACTAATCGAACATAGGTCTACGATCTGCCGTTGTGTTGATGCCGTCTTGGTGGACTGTGCAACGTCAGAGATGTAGAGCCTACGTCGGACAACGGATTATTGTTGAGGACATGCGCATCATACCCTGTTTACATTATCAAGCAAACATCAAGCAATCATCGAGCAAACATCTTAGCAAATGCATTCAAAATACATGTACACGACGTGTGCTCCAATTGCTCGATGTTTGCTTGATGACTGCCTGATCGTATCAACGGGGTATCAGAATACAGAGGTTTATCGCTCGTACGCGTTCGAACATAGCGGGGTGTGATCTGCGCAGTTTTGGACTTTCAGTACAGTGGTAAATGACGCATGCTCAGCGCCAGGTGATGCATTGCGATCAAGAATGCTAATAATGACGAATATCATACAGCTATAGATCGTTGTGACCTTTGACGCAGACGTTATTGCAACTTACGTAATAAAATTCGGATGCATACACATCGGCGGTAGCATTATTACTGTAAGACCCAATATTGCTGCAGCAGATGAGTGATGTCAATAATTTCCTCGTAGACCCTACAAGTTTCTCTTACGCAATAAACAGTTTATGAACTGGCCCCAGAAAAGTATTATAGGCCTAACTGTGATTTATCATATTCTTGTGCGACATTGACTTCATTCCGTGAAATGTAAAAATAGGCCTACGCGAATTCGTGATCTATACTCCTAGGCCTAACTAATTTTTAACATAAAGAGATTTGCGTTTTGTGCACTCTGCGGTTTACTGGTGTTTTGTGATACCAGATAGATTCTTGACAAGAAATTTGCCAAAATTGATGCGTGGATAAGCAATACGTCGCAAACTCAATGACCCTTCGTTATTTGAACGCGTTATCGGATTAAGTGGCCTGCATGTTATTTCCGGTCGAGCTTCAGTGTCGCAGTTAGACCTAGGCCTACTTACGCCACAAATGACGTGGGGGTAAAACTGTGCTTTTACAAAATTACATAAACAGCAATAGCTTCCCCCCTACACGCTTTGGAAGTTTGATACCGGCCCGTTATTCCGTAGGTCGGCTATGCCGTAAGTCCATTGTGCAGATACGCGCCACAGTGCTAACGTTTGGGTTAAGGTTATGGTTAAGGTTAGAGTTAGGGTTAGGATTAGGGCCAGGGTTTGAGTCAGCCTTAGGCTTAGGCTTTGGGTTAGTGGAAATAGTAGACTTTCTAAATAGTAGACCTTCGGCATAGTGGACGTTCGGATTAGCGGACTTGAATCGGAAGTTTAGACTTGCAGGCATTCGACTGCCTAGGTAAATGTTGTCTATTTGGGGATGTTCCTCTAGATTCTAGAATTAAGTCGCCGACATATTAGAGCTCTACTATAGGCTACTACGCCGTTCATGCCTGGCCCTGAAAACGTCAGATCTACTGTATCTTCTAAGTATGGTCAAACTTCAACAAGTCTCCGAGAAGACTCTGTATGTCTGTATACCGGTAGGCTTAGGCTTACATACCGGGCGGCGTATAAAAGGGGGACGGTATTTTACAATGCTTTACATAGATCGAGCCATCGGACAGTTTTTGAACTGATTAGTCTCGATCATTGCGATGAATTGTAGTCATGGTCATGTTGAACAGTGCCGTTCAAGACTTCAAGTTGCTCAACATAGGCCTACATTCATGACCACCCTTTACAGCGATGATCGAAGTAGGGAATCGTTTTCGAAACTGTCCCGATATAGTTCAAACTGCGTAAAATTGCACGCACGTTCTACTTTTTATGAGCCACCCTAAATATAACCTGCGTAAATCAGTACATGGTGTCGCCAGAAAATGTGAGTTTGGCGACTCCTCTTCGCTTCCGTCTCCTCCCATCCTATACCGCCCTGGTGTAGCGCCGCCACTGGCGCTGTGAGCTACCACCCCAGCGGTGTCCGGACTGAAATAAAATTTAGTGCATTGCAGCCTTAAAATATGGGATTTTATCTGGTGGCAAGAATTTTTAATTATTTTCCTGGGTGTCTAATATTTATTTTTTAACACAAATGTTGTGCCCGGCCATTGGGAGGCTGGGCTCTTTCCCCCGCCTCCCCCTCTCGCTTGTCTAGGCAACTACTGATATAAATGGTCGTTAGTAAGCAAGCCCGGTACCTGCTCGGCGTTCATAAGTTGCTTGAGAGCGTTGAGTTTTTCTATGGAACTACGCAGTTGCTGAACATCTTCGCTAGCGGCAGCCACATCGACAACAAACAAGAAGCTAAGGGTAGCAGTGGTCCAGACTATGATGAAAACAATAGGCCTAGTCCTCATCAACCCTGCAGTAAGCTTAGTTGCCGTCATTTCGTTCGACATGAACACACTGTCACTGTACGTTCGTGCTGCCGCACCATTGATGCATAGCTACCGCTGCAACATCGCTTTATCCACTGCGCTGCAGCAACCGACATCATCTGGCTTCACCTGCAGGCCTGTAAAGTGTTACCAATCTCGCCACATAGTCGTTCGTTCGCAACAGCTAAAAAGCACGGTAGACTAACTCAAGGGACGTTGCATAAGCCCTTTTAAATGACTTGAAAACCACCGACCTTGGATGACCTTGAAGGGTCACTACGCACTTCACTGTGCCAATCGTGCGGTAGGCATAGGCCCTATTGTGGCTAAACAGTACGTTGTATAGAAGGTCAGCGATGGTACCGTTGGATACGGCGATTATGAGTTCCTAGGCTTATAGACTGTCAATAGTAGTAACTATGTCTTTATCTGTAGCAATTTGTCCGCAACTTCGAATGCAAAGTTGCTGTCTGCGGATCACCCATGTGCGCTGAATTACCATGACTCATGATTGTAGCGTTCGACATAGCAGCCTCCACCATAGCGTAGGTCTACATATGATTGCACTGCAGTCACTCTGGAAAATCGCTTTCTTTAAGCGACCGGAAGTCGGAGGCTGGCCTTCGGATATACATGGTCGGCCCACCCTAGCGACAGCTGGACTACTTGTTCTGTTTGCTTTCAAAATTTTACTGAAACAAAACTGTCCAGGGGCACAAGAATTTCTCTATGCTTTTGCAGCAATTTTTTTTGACATTTTAAGGGACATACATGTATTTAGTCTACTCGCTGGCGGATCCGGCTCGGGGAGTGAATCCGGCCATGCCCCATCCCCATATACTAGTCATATGCAGTGCAATTGCCAACACGGCCGCATCCCTCTTTGAAGCAGCATGTGGACATGACAAAAATATTTTAAAAAGACCCAAAATTTAAGCAGAAATAGCCTACTTTAAATAATTGCCAAAACGCTCTCAATTTCAGGAAGACTTCGCCCCTGACCAGGGACTTTGCCTTTGGATGGGGGCTAGTGCCGGCGCTAAAAAGTTGGAGGCCCCCAAGAAAGTGTGAGACCCCTATAATAGGGGCCTGGGGGCGAAGCCCCAGCAGGGTCCAAGGGCAGACCCCCTGGTCAGGACAGGAAGGCGAAACCTGCCCCCTGAAGCTGAAACACTTTTGGCTTTTGGACGTTCACTGGAAGCCGCAAATTTGTCCACTTTAAAAAATTGGAAACGCAAAAAATCAGACACAATTTGTGTTGTCTTTGCAAAAAATGAAGTCTAATAGGCGCAATATGTCACAGAGTGACGGATTACTATACATTAATGCAAAGTAATTGACTTGTCTATTTTGAATAAACTTTCCACATGTTTAGTTATTTTGAATATATTTTTTAAAACTAGAAATTTGTTTTATACCTAGCATATGAGGCCCCTGAGCATACGTGAGCCCCCCTGGCCGAAGGGTACAAGGGGCCCTTCCTGCGGCTCTGATGGGGGCTAAGCGAGCAGACCCCCATCATAAGCTCGAGCTATGACACTTGCCCTCCCCCTTTCCAGCTTCTGCATTCGCCGGATTTGAGCAAAGCTCATGTGACGTGCAATAGCATTGGTCCTGCCACCTGGGCAATCGTATACAGCTAGCATGTGCAATAAAATAATGCGTCTTGAAGGAGTAGGCCTATCCAAATTTAAGGCCTCCGTACGGAAGACTTTTTGAATTACAAGAAATTTGAGCAAAACTCACGAGACGCACGACAGCCTTAGCAGTTCATGTTCGCTGGTTATCATTGGTCTATCTCCATCCATTTCGTCGCAATTTACCCTAAAGTGTGCACCACAACCGAAAATTACAAATGAAGCATTAAAACTCTCTATTTTAGGGGTTTAATCTCATTCAAGGTCATCGGTGTTGACACCATTAAAAATCTTGTCACTAGTGCTAGTTATAATAAGCAGCATGTCTGTGCCTATCTGCAACTGTTTTCACGCTATACGAGTCAATAGCGGTAAAAATAATCACTTTAAAATAATAGTCTAGGCAACTGGTGCAAAATATAGCCAGAATTGCTCAGATAGAGATACAAGCATGAAACTTGGCACAATAATACTTCAGCTTATGTTGATCATTTCTAGTGATAGTGCCAACGTGAACTGTTTACGGCATAGCAACCGTTGCTAGGCAACGTGTTTTCCTCAACAACCACCATGTCAGGACGCTCATGCACACCACTGAAGGCTGCAGATCAATTAAAATGTATAAATGTCATGTATTTTTATCTTCCAAAAGTGAATGGGATGAATGACAGACATAATGCAGGCCTATTTATCGGATGGGCGTACATGTGTGTCTGTCTGTCTGTCTGTGTGTAGTGGACTAGTCAATCAGACCAGTTTCTGCGTTAAATAATGCCAATATTTCCAAAACGGTTTAAGTCACACACTTCAAACTTGGTGTGCATGTCTACAGTGACAATTCGGACATGAGTGCTTAAAAATTTTTCAATAAGAGGCGTGGCCACAATCACGTGACCTTGAATTTTTGGGGCGTTAGTCTAGGCAACTGGTGCAACATTTAACTACAAGAAATTTGAGCTAATGTTCACGAGACGCGCGAAAGCCTATAGCAGTTCCGGTTCAGTAGTCACCCATCGCAGTACTAACCGGGACCGGCGTAGAGTAACTTCGTTTCAGTCGAAACACGTTACCAACTACGCCACGCCACCAACGCCAGTACCGTGGTGCCAC
>Ga0209367_1003482_pt1 | contig 21416 bp, 10 predicted proteins | sample WorMetLIZISLAND2_FD_187412 | JGI IMG/M metagenome (GOLD analysis project Ga0209367, IMG submission 187412) | Marine gutless worms symbiont microbial communities from Max Planck institute for Marine Microbiology, Germany - Olavius geniculatus... ...
CACTGTATCTCAGTAATGGTTCGAGATAGGGGTTAGATTACTGTTAATCATTAATAGAAAGTCATACACTGGCTCTCGATTGGTGCCAAATTCAGTGACCTTGCATGCCCAAATAGGGGTTTTATGGATTTTTTGGCGATTTTGGGCTGTGACACAGATTTCAAGAGCGAATTGCGCCGAAATCAATTAAGACGGACATGGAGAAGCTGCATATGAAATTTTCAGCATTGAATGTAGATTTCGATGGTCTAAGTCTCGATTTTCTAGGTTCAAGGAAACCTGTGCACAAGGGCATCAAAGAGCGGTACCCCCGTAAAAATCGTTATTTTAACGTTGTTGGCCAGTCTTTTGTGAAAACGGTTGCAGATAGGTATGGGCATACTGCCTGTCACAACAAGCACTGGTGACGAGCTTTTCAGTTATATCAACATCGATGACTTTGAAAGACCCTGAACTTCCAAAATAAGGGGGTTCTGTTGATTTTTGCGATTTTTGGCTGCAGCGCACACTCCAAGAATGAACTGCGGTGAAGTGGCTGGAGATAGACTACTATAGGCTTTCGCACATCTTGTGAGCATTAGCTCAAATTTCTTGTTGTGAACTGTTCACAAACTACTTGTGACTGTCTCTGTTGCTATAAATGGATCTGTGAGTGTCAAACCTAACCAGAATTGCAGTGTTTATAGAAGCCAAGACGAAATGGAAAAAAGCAATTCTGCACAGCCGGTTTTCTAGTATAAGCAACTCTTTATTTTTTGGCCAGACTTTTTTTTATTTTGTGATTTGTTAGATGAGTGAGATAATAACGAATGATGTGGTTTTCCATTCAGAGTTAGGTGGCAGTGATCGCCAGGACCGATGGTCAAGTCCTCCTCAGCGAGGAAACACTGTCTATGTTCATGGCCACGGCGTGTCCGAGGACGTTTTACAGCGTGCGTTCGCCAAGATCGGCGGCATTGTTAACATCAGCATGGACCCACACCGAAAGTTGGTTTTATACCAGTGCATCTAACAGCCTTGATATTTTATTTTTGCTACAGAGTGCTGCGTAGCAGTTAGCCAGTTTCGTAAATTAGTAGCCTTGATCATTGCTGTGAAAGGTGATTGTGTTGAACACTGTGTTAAGTGTTCATCATGACCATTCATATTACTTATTTACTATGCACCATCTGGTAGATGGATTCTTCTGCCTGAAATCAGTTGTTATTGCGGTACTCTTGTCTTGTCCAGTCTTTTAGTTTAGTTGTTGATTTAAGATGAATCAAACAAGCAAAGTCATTGAAGAGATATAACTGTTTCACCCGCAGCTAAGCACTTGCTTTTTTTGGCTCCAGTACGTGACTTTGTAGACCCTTACACAAAGAATTAAATTTTGGCTGCTTATTGCAGTTAGTTGATGTTGAATTGAATACCGAGCCATTATTGGTGGGAAATTGAACCAATGAGCCAAAGATGAAACCAATGTTTTATCTGTTCATGAGAGTTTTTTTTACATAACGTCTTTGAGGTTGCCGCTATGGCAATACCTGTGATTTCCTTGCTTGTCAAATATACGTTGGAAATATTGGAAAATGACTCTGTATTGCAGTTGCGGATTCGTCATGTTTGAATCGCTGGACTTGGCCGATCGTGCAATCTCAGAGGTCTGTCAACAAGACTAGTTCTCCTATAGTCTTAGTCATATAAACTTCGTTTTAACACACTAAGTGAGCTATATGTTGCAAATACGTACAGTTTAAGCCAATAAATGTAAATAATGTGCTGCCATAAATAGATGATTAAATTATCTACTGATGTAGCTGGCCATTATGTGCTTCAGACGCTGACTTAATTTGTAGTTTATGTTCTTTTGCAGCTTCTCAGCAATTTTGCTTTGGTTATTTAACACTTGGTCTTCTGAAGAAGATGAAAATAACTAGTTTGAACACACCGAGAAGAAACGCTGACTGCATTGCCAAACAAGGACTGCAGTGCACAAGGCCATAGGGAAAGAGAAAGACACAGGCACTTTGGAGACCTGGAAAAAGATAACCGCAGGACAGCTGGTTTCATATACAGTTAGAGGAAGATATAATGAAGTGGTCCACCGAGAACGACAAGGCTGCCTAAGGCTGTGTTCACATAGACACGAGTACGAGTACTTGTCCGGGTTTCGGCTCGTAGAAGCTTCACTCGTACAAGTGGAATGTTCACGGTCACTTGTACAAGCACATAACTAAACGCGTGTCAAGCATATGGAATGAAATTGAATTGAGGAAATGCTTTGCCATTAAAACAACAATATTCTGTCACATCGCTAATAATTTTACCAACTGCACACGTATAACGATGAATAATTTTACAACGACGTTAGTTCTGATGTCAAATATGCACCACAGCTTTTGTAAATTATATTATTATTTATGGGTAGTTTACTTCGCATGGTTTAGATAAAACATAACCTGCGCACTGTGCGCAGAAACTACTCATACGAGTGAAATTTACAGGTAACCCGTAATCGTATGTATGCGAATGGCCGCCATTGAAATAGACGCAAACTCATGTTTGCCGGAACTCATATACGGGGCACCCGTACAGTGCCAGACTCGTACTCGTGTTTATGTGAACGCAGCCTAAGTCAAGTCACATTTACTTTGCTTCTGTGCATTTCTTTGCACGTCTGTCATGTGTTAGTGTGAACTGTGAAGTGTGGGATGCTGTTTACGTAGATGGACGGCTGTGTCATGTCGGGTATACAACTCAAAGTATCGGTTGCAAGACGTCAGCCGACGCTGGACTCAGTCACTGCCTCTGTCAACACTGCCACAGCTGATAACTCCAGTGCATCGTGGTCGTCCATTGGTTTGTACTGTTGGCTCTTACACCCATTAGTACACCACAGAGTATCAGAGATGGATTTGAGGCCAGCACTTTGCGGACCAAGGCCAGTGATCTTGGAGCCTAAGTGCAAAATGCAGGCGGCCTTCGAGGCCAAGGCCACTAAGTAAAGTAAGTACGGTATGATGATTTTATACTGTGCATCAAAAGCCAGCTTGATCTAATTAATTACAACGGTAATGAACAGTAAAATGCTCAGAAAACTTCCCGAACTGTCCTTGAGGTCGAAGACAGTCCTCAGGGACCCCAACCCTGCAGGGCAGTACTACTACTTTCAGTTTTTTTCAGTTTAAACAGCCACATTTTCCATGCCAGCTCCGAAAAGTGAACCTGTGTAAATTGTCCGATTCTTTATTGTTGTTAGGCAGTATGCTATTCTATCGTCCAGGTTACAGCATGAAAGTGTTATCTTTAAATCTGTCAGATGTTTTGCTAAGTGTGGATTATGGAGATTTAAGGTGTAAAATGAGTAACTAAAATGTTCTTTTGTGTTACAGCTGCCAGCACTTCACAGAAGGGCAGCCTGCAGGAGACTCGTGAAATGGTCACCTACGACGATGAGGAAATCTTCTGATCATGTGTGACATGTCAGCTGCAGAACAATTTCATAGGACTTCCGCTTTGAATGACTGGGTCTTCGGTCATCCTATAACATTTACTGTTGCATAGATGGAACAATTATTTATTGATGTAGGCCTGTGGTGGACGGGTGTTCGTTTTGTGTTTTCCGAGTACCGACAGCCTACAAGTGTGAAAGATATCATCAGAGCACTGCCTCAACTGCGCCATGTACGCCAGTGTATTGATACATGTACTGATCGCCTACTTACTGATGAGCAGATATTTTCGCAATGAAAATGAAAATTATTGATCTGCTCGACACGAAAGTGAACTAAAATGAAAACCGAATGTAATGAGAAATTTGAGCTAATGCTCAAGAGACATGCGAGAACCTAAAAAATCGAGATTTGGACCACCAAAATGTACATTCAGCTTTTCCATGTCTATATCAGTTGTTTTTGGCACAATTTGCTCTTGAAATGTGTCTCGCAGCTGGCCAACAACGGTAAAATAATGACTTTTACAGGGGTACCACTCTTTGATGCCCTCCAGTGCAGGTTTCCTTGAACCTAAAAATCGATACTTGGGACTGCTGAAATGTACGTTCAATGCTGAAAATTTCACATGCAGCTTATCCATGTCTATCTCAATTTATTTCGACGCAATTCACTCTTGAAGTGTCTCGCTGCCTGAAATCACCAAAAAATCCATTAAATCCCTATTCTTGCATTCAAGGTCATCCAAGGTCATTGAGCAAGAGCCAGTGTACGACTTCCTACTAGTGATTGATAGTAATCTAGACTCTATCTTGCAGCATTACTGATATACAGCGACTTATTGGCTAAAAATCACATTTTTCCCACCACCTCTCATTTAGCATCCTTGTTTGGGATGACCCCCTTTGAATTTATGGAAAAGCTTTACGGTTCCTGAAACTAGTGGCTTCCAGGCAGCCACCAGTGAAGATTTGGTGATATTTGACTGATCCGCCTGTGTGACGGTCGGACGGACAGAATTGTGATGGCTAAGATGCACGAAAGCAGTAGCTGCTTTCGCGCTTAAAAAAAGTGCAGTTGACATAACCCGATCTTTAATGTTCACCGTTCAGTTTGAAAGAATTATACACCACTTCTTAACAACAGAGGTAGTTAATGTTAAGCATATGCATTTGTCGAAATAGAACTGATATAAAACTATATGTCAAAGGAAAATTACTTTCTTCCGAACTATATAAACATATAGAAAGTCCTCAGACAAAACAGACTAATTTGAGAACTCTGCGTTGATTTGTTGCAACTCTTGCTGTGTACGGTGTAATATATACAGTCTTGAATTTCAGAACCTTGCATATAAACACACTCTGAACTCCAACATGACTTTACTGAAAATTAAGAGAAAAAGAGATTACACAAGTACTATACAGGCTATAGCATGCAGAACAACATTACCACACTGTTGTATGGCAGAAATATTGTAGCACGGAATAACATATTTGTCACTGTCACCTTTAAACACTTGTAGTCAGATAATGAACGGTGTCAAATTCCGCATGTGCATCAATGTGACAAAATGTAGCAAATTCCTACTATGCACACACTTGACAGTTTCCAAATCATACTTACAGTGTACAGTGTATATGCAATAATATGCATGTACAGAAGATGACGGTGAAAATTTCGTTCTTAAACAAAATATAAAGACTTATACTAACATTTGGAAAGAAACAAAAGCAATTGCATCCTGCAGCAAAGGGGCCATCCACAATGATGTCTACATGGATATGTTTGCAAAAAACCAGGTTTCTCACAGACCGAGGTTTGTTGCATTTGAACTAATCCCGATTGGGGCAGTTTAAGTGGGAACAGGGTTAAACCCAGTTAAGTCGGCTGGTTTACTGCGGCACTGGTTTCAAGAACTGCTATATAATGCTGAGCGGCTTTGTACACCGATGCCAGTACAGTCACAAAGATTACACTATGCATACAACAGTCAATGTCTAAAAGATCTACCGTGTGTGAAACAGTGTTGGGAAGCATTTACAAATGGTAAGCTGAGACAGGAGAAAAATCCTACACGACTGCTGCACACGCTAGGTCAAACGTTCGTTACCGTGGCTCAAGTGTAAATCACCCTGGCCTTGTGCAGCCCTCTGCAAACCTTCAGATAACAAAAGACATCATTCCTACAGTCAGGGAAAAATCAGAGGGTCAGGAAAAGTCAGGGAATTTAAAAGTACCAGCATGCAAAAGTTAACAAAGATGCAGAAAAAAATTTGAACTGTTGTACGGAGACTGCATACTTGTAACAGTTCTAAACTTTTCCTGCTCGCTTCGCTCACAGACTATTTGTACCGCCACTTATAAATTTATTCAACCACCCTTGTTTTAGTGCACTTGCAAGCGAATGAAAACTGAAATTGGTATTTCATGTGATCAAATTAGTCAGGAAAAACGGTTGATTTTGTCCTGAAAAGTCAGGAAGTCAGGGCAAGGTCACGGAAAATGAATGCTGCAGAGTAGTAGGAACCATGAAAGGAATGCTCAGTTAGAAGAAACGACTTAAGCAGACAGACCTTTTTAAACAGAAATTCATTCTGATATTGTATTCGCTTCACAATAATGTGGTAATTTAAAGTATCAACACCGGCACACTTTGGCAGCACAAAGAATTTGACACTACAGCTGTAAGTGGCTAAAGCTGAAATGTACGTGAGTTGTAACTTTGTCTGCTTTTTGGACTGGGCATTCACAAGGATGACATTTTTTTCTACGATAGTTTTGCCAGATTTAAATAATTTAGCTGCTATGCTTAAAGTGGACAACATTTAACACTTAGCAGGGACTCTGCAATCACTTGAGAGTTATCGCAACAACATATTGATCAGTATGATTGTGCCCAGTTGTGCATATGACTCTACAAATAAACTTTGTACTAGTATAGTTAATAATATGTCCGATATCAGTCATCCACAGATTAAGCCAAGATAACAGTGTACACATTCGAAGGAAATACATGACAGATGTCAACACCGGAAAAGATTCTTGGCAACCTCCCTATGAAGGATGGTGTTTTTCCTCAAAAAATAAATCAGTTTCGATTTTGAATCAACCGTTACGACTGTTCAACAAATTACCACCACAAATAATGAATAAATGACTGTGACTATATGGTTTTCTCAGCTTCGATACCCGAGTCAACCTTAAAATTAACCTGTGCAGTGTGCATGTTAACCTTTAAACGTCTACAGCATCAACCTCTGTTATATTTATCAACAATATTCCACACATGCAGTCTGTTTAAGAATTCAATGTTTACAGAATGTGGCCTGCAGTTTAACAGCCAAACATCCATAGATAAACGGTGCCGATGTGTCCACATTGTTTATCGCGTGTCCATGCTGTTTATCGTTTGCTGTTGGCATAGCTGACGCTGGTGGTGCTGTGTGTCGTCGATCGAGTCTTGAAGTTGGCTGCTGCCTGAAACTGCAGCTCATACGCCAGAGGATGCACCTTGAATCCATACAGGCTGCAACAACAAACACTTCACTGTTTAAAAGCCATTTTTACGCAGAGTTTTAACCAATTTCGATCTCAGTAATGGGGCGTTTACACGATGAAGCAAACATCAAGCAAACATGAAGCATAGGCCTACATGAAGCAATCATGAACCAAACATGAAGCAAACTTAGAGCACACATCATGCATGTGCATATACTGTATATTCAATAAATTTGCTGCATGTTTGCTTCATCGTGTAAACACCCTATAAGACTATACCGAATATGACTGAGCCTGATTGTCATTACTGGTCAACTGATAAAAAGCAAGAAAAATTCTGTGTTTTAGCAAATTGTATGGCATTAAGTTAACAATTAATCAACCAAAGTCGCCCAAGTGGCTGAGACCATCACGTTCAGAAGATGATCTGAAAGTAAAGTAATTTAAAAGCAATAATGAGCTGCCTAGCAAAACACAGAGCACCGCCTTACAAGTAACTTATTAATAGATCTCTCTGTGGTTAATTACATTTGCACTTTTTGTTCAATTTTCATAGAGTACTCCCTCAAAATGGGGCCATGGAAACGCTGTGAATCTAGCGAACACTATCGTGCAATCAGTAAGTCCCAGTTGACTCTATAGTCTGTATTGGTTTGATTAGAGTTTTCCAGCTTCCCGCACAGAACTGCCTTGTACAATGTAAGCTACTTATTCAGGAGTGACGAGTGGTTACGCAAAGCTGGCTTAATTGGTCACCTGCCTCCGTTAATGTTCTACACTGTGTCTCAACAAAACATCTTCGACTGTAACTTGAAAACCAATTATCAGATTTGGTAATTTTTGGCACGATAATTCCTGACACAACTTGCCATCAAATGACCATTCAGTTTCCCACCTAACCCAACGTTTGTTTCTGCACTACCTGGGGAAAACACAACCAGTGAAATATCACTTTTTTATCCAATGCTATATGATTGCTTAATTAACATAACGTGTAAAAAACACATTTTGTTCACATTTCTGACACTTTGGCTGACATTTCATCCAGTTGTCCATTTTTCAACCACCTGCAGTAAAACTGCTTGAAGCGTTGGCCTACTATGTGAACACTGGCAAGGAGACGTTTTCTCCATTCGTTGACAGCAGTATCAATAAAGTCCTGCTCCAGAACAATCCAGACTGTACCAGTCACTTCTTGACTTCACAAACATTCCTAAACTTCATCTGGTAAACACACTGCTGCATGACAGTCAAACCCTGTAATAGACTGGCTGTTGGGGGCTCACAGATTAGGATAGATGGAATTTATCGATGTTTATTCATTCATTTTAATGCGTATTATGCTTGGTCTGCTTTCCCCAGGTAGTGCATAAACAGACGTTGGATGAAAATGGAAACTAAAACACTTATTTAATAGCCAGTTGTGTCGGAAATATTTCTGCCAAAAATTATTAAAATCTGCTAATCTTTATTTAAGTTACGATCGATAATGCCGGGGATGTTTTTTTTCCAGGTTTTCTGTTTATTTCAACATATATTTCGCATGATCTGTTTTCCCTAGGTAGTGAAAAAGCATACATTAGGTGAGGTGGGAAACTGAATGGTGACTTGACGGCAAGTTGTGTCAGGAATATTTGTACCAAAAATTATCAAAATCAGATAACTGGTTTTTAAGCTACATTCAAAAATGTCGGGGATGTTTTTTTTGAGACACAGTGTATTAACAGTTCCTAGTTACTAACTATTAGCTTCCATTAGCATCAGAAATACTCCATGTATCAGTAAGAGCAGCTGACCGTGCGGTGAACTGGTTGGCGGGGCGTTTCGGTCTGTACTCAGGGTGAACCATGAACAGCATGTGTGGAAAGCCAGTGCCAAAGTATGCGCCATCAGTGTGGTGGTGTCTCGACGACTTGGGCACATAGACGTCCTGACACTTCGGGCAGTACAGCTTCACCATTGCCTCCCCGGGAACGTCTGACAGACCTGTAGACAGGCAATGCAATAAAACAATACGACGATTTTGCCACGGTAAGCCACGGAATTTTGCAAACTGACCGCGAAACTAGGGAAAATTTTCCGTGGAAAACTGTGGGCCCTACTGTTTTTTATAATGCAGGTTATAGCTGAAACCAGTTAAACTGTTAAGATGCAGGCCTGTCATTTAGAGAGCTGCATCAGTTGAAACGATCCCCAAAGGGTCTTACTTGGAAACATGAGCAAAAATGGAGTAAATCCACAGAGAAGTAAGACAGTTAATCAAAAACAGAAAGTAACAATATCAGCAGTAATCAGTTACCAATTGGCAGAGTTGGCTGATTTTCACAGTAAACTCTAGGGCAATAACCGAAATCTCCCTGCTGCCATTTCTCAATCTGTCATCACATAACACAAAATTCACAGAAAAAATTAGCCCCAAATAGGACAGCAGTACAATTCTCGGTCGTGCACAAAATTGTGATCGAGTTAAAAATTCTGGAGGTATCACAGTGGTCAGCTGAAACAGCCAACTTTGAGCAAATGGCAATCCACTGTGGTTAACTTCCACAGCTATTATTCCAGGGGCCAAATTTTCTAAACTTATTAGGAAGATCTTTGGAAGACAACTTTTCCAAAGAAAATATGCGGATTTTCGAAACTTCTTTGGAAACTTCTTAGGAAGAATTTAGGCAAATATATAGGAAAGCACTAACTTCAACACGGAGAAGGCTGTGTAATAAAACGAAATTTGCAAAAAAAGTACACAATGCTGACACTTAGCTTAGACGTCCTATGTGACGTCACAGGTTATTTGCGTAACGCTGCGGTAAAATCAACAATGAGTAAGTAAAGAAAATTGACGTTTGGTCAACTTAAAAAATGAAGCGATGTGTAAAATGCATTTCCCGTGGATGTGCTAAGATAAGAAGTTTTCCTAAGAAGTTTTGATAACATCACATGGTCATTATAAGCGCATCTGATTGGTTGAACTAGTTTAGGAAAATAAGAAAAGAAGAAGTTCTTTGGAAATGCAAAGAAAGCTGTTGAAAATTTGAGTAAGAAAACTTCTTTGAAATTCTTATATCATCTGACATAGGAAGATCTTAAGAAAATGTCTTAGAAAAGTTTCGAAAATTTGGCTCCAGGCCTTTATTGAGCAGAATAAGAAAAGTGTATATTAATTAAAGAACTGAGCTCAACTGACTTAAATATGCTGTGATGAATTAAATACAATGTGTGTGCACAGTGTTTCATAAAAAAACCCTTTTTGTTTTTTCATAATTCACTCAAATGATCATCAGGCATTCATGCAATGTGTCCAAACAGGGACAGGTGCCTTGACCGGACTATGGCTGAGAGATGGGGTTGCTTGGTTAACCTTCTGACTTCGTCGTTGCACACATGCTGGTGCCAGTTGATTCCTAGCAGCATTCTGATGAAACAGATGCAAAACAGATCTTAACAGCTTCCCCCGCAGGAAACTGGACGAGACCACCGGGACGTCCTCGTATTACATGGATGAAACCCATTCAGCAGGATCTGAAATCAAGCGACCTTAATATGGATGACGCATTTGCCTTGGCTCAGAACCATCCACTCTGGAGATTGATGTCTACATTCGGCGCTACGCACTCTTAGTGGTGCTTGCCAGAAATGATGATGACTCAAATGATGATCAATTTACACAAAAATTGTACCAGTTGTAGCTGAAAAAATACTAGTTCAAAATATTGCAACAAGATATGGCAGTTAATTAAATATTCTTTGCTAGTCCTGGCGTAATGCTGACGTCATAATGTGTCACGGGTACAAACTGGATTGTCTCAACTGGTGCTGTCAGTTGCTACCCTGCTCCAATGGTGAAAAATCTGGTTCATTCATGACAAATTGTTGACGTTTTACGGTTACAGTTACAAAAACATGCAAAGCAATGGCATTTACGTGTCTGTGGGGATAGTTGGACTTTTACGCATTCGAGCAAGACAGTGCACTAGCAGACCGAGCTCACAAAATAATTGCATTTTTGGATTGCAAGACGCCTGATTTCATGTCTCCATGTTGCTTAGTGCTGACACAATAAACATTTTTCATTTGCAAACCAGATTAAGCTCACCATCGAAGCAGGGTAGCAACTGACAGCTTGTACCCGTGACACATTATGATATCAGCATTACGTCCGGACTAGCAAAGAATATTTAATCAACTGCCATATTTTGCTGCAATATTTTGAATTAGTATTTCTTCAGCTACAACTGGTACAAATTTTGTGTAAATTGATTACCATTTGAGTGAATTACGAAAGAACAAGAAGGAGTCCCTTTTTTATGAAACACTGTGTATATCACATAAGACAGTTTCTATGACAGCAGGCTGGTGCTTACCATCTGAGCAATACCACGGTTAGTCATAATGTATCGAGCATGAATCAGTCCATAAAGAAGTTCAGCCGCCTGCTCTATCAGGTCGCTCTGGTTTGGATTCTCATCAATATCATCATCTGCACAACCAAGGTTCAGGCAGCAACATCACTGCTATAATACGAGTATGGGAACCGAGAGGTGTCATGACAGCAGCTTCTGGTGTCAAGTGTCTACCAGACTAGTGCAACGATAACAGTGCTCACGCTGACACTGAAATTACACGTACACAATCAGTAAAATCAATCCCAACTTAAATTTCTTACAACTTGGGCTTCATTTAAGTGGCTAATTTATCTAGAATTTTTATGTGTTAGGCCACATGCCAAATAACTTTTTGCAACTGCGGCAGCAAGTTTTTTACCTTTAGTCTACATATAACGGTATTTACATGCAGAACAGCAACAGGTTTGAGATCAAACAGCAAAAAAGTTAATACAAGTACCATAAAACACTGGTACAAACTACGTAACTGGCAATGTGTTGATGTATTGATGGTATGAATAGGTATGTTTATGGTATATTCTCTCCCTTTAAAAATTAACTAACAGGTGGTGGTCTGGCTCGATAACGTCGTAGATTGAATCAACGAAGTTAATCAACACCAGGCCAGGTTAGTACTTGGATGGGTGACCATCCCAGAATGTAACCAGCCACCCAGGTCAACTCAGCCTGGCCATCCCTCTGTGGGTAGGCACGAGTACCAGCGAAAGCTGGGACGCAAACAGGCACACCGTACGATGCAATAGCCCATGTCCGTGGCCTCGTAGTGTAAAAACTGGTGTCTGCCTGAGGGCTAAGGAAACAGAGATCAGCACCGTCCTATGGGCCTTAAGGATCGGAAGGACTTTATGTTTTTTACTGGAAAAAAACTATAGTATATTTTGTCACAAGTGGTCCAGATAAAGCTGGGTCATGCCAAAAAGTGAACAGGACTTTTTAAAGGCTGCAATGCACCAGATGCTCTTCCTGTGTTCAACAACAGCTTTAAACCACTGCAATTGTAATCAGCAAAATCTTACCACATTTAATATTTAACAAATAAGTGCTGCAGAACTAAAGCTAAAGTCAAACGAAAATTAACAAATGTTTTACTAGTGTTTAAAACTTATCACAACTTGGATTTACTTAACCAGTCAACTTATATAAAATTACTATAGGTTAGGTGACACTACAAAGTTGCAGTTAATGCAGCAATTACTGCTGTAGCACGTCTTAGCCATCGCAATTCTGACTGTCTGTCTGTCACATGGGTGGATCAGTCAAAAAAGATGCAAGCTAGGATCACCAAATCTTCACCGTCAGCTGCCTGGAAGACTCCAGTTTCAAGATCAGTAAAGCTTATCCATAAATCCGAAGGCGGTCACCGTGAATGAGGGTGCTAAACGAGAGGGGGGTAGGAAAAATTCTTGATTTTCAGTCAATATTGGAATTCATGCACTGGATATACCACTAGGCATCATACACCATCGAGTCTAAATGAAACATCATTGTCGTGCGCTCAGATTTCGTTCGCACCGAGCCTTCACACAGGAAACGCTGTCACGCGTTCCCCTTTGCATTAGCTGGGCTTTTCTTGTTTGTATCTGTAGTTATTAGTCAACATACTAGAACGGTAGTAACAGGTACCACTAACAGTATAACTAGCTAATTAATCAGTTCACAAATAACTCAAAATATCGTACCAGGCTCAAGATCAAGGATCATGTCAATTGCCTGTCTGTAATGAGGAACTTGTTCATTTAAGCCAGTCAAGTTGAACTTGTCCTGAATATATTCTTCATCTACCTATCGTTGCCAAAAAACATACATCAAAAATATACTACAGTGACCAATAATGTTATCACACAATTACGCACCTAGCTGCAACTTCAGTTACATCCATATGGTAACAATAATAACAATACCAGTACCTCACAAAAGAATTCATTTCCACGCAAGCCACAGAACCACGAAATCCACGACACCTCTTCTGAGCTACTCATTGCTAAGCGACTTCCAAATCTGTGCACATGATAAATAAAGTAAAGTATACTCTGAATAGCACGATGGCAGTTCACTTTATTTTCTGGCTTGTTTCTATTTTGCTGCAGTTTGAGTCAAAACATATCAGCTACAACATTTTCTAACTAAATTAGAAAGTAATAATTTGCAGTTGAACAAAATTCACTTCCACGTATTTCCCATTCTTTTTTGCAAAGACAGGGGGCCAGTTATGATCACTGATCGGTAAAAATAACTCTGAAGGTTAGTTTCACCGATCGGTGAAACTAACCTTCTAGGCAAAAAAGACCGATCGGTGAAAATAAGTCAGAAAGCTAGTTTCACCGATCGGTGAAACTAACTTTCCAGGCTAAAATCACCGATCTGTGGAAATTATATAGAAAGTTAAAATCACCGATCTGCTAAAATAAATGACCAGCGGTCGGCCATACTTTTATTGCCTCATAGGCCTATATGTTCGCAAAATGTTGTTCCGTTTGTGGTTAACTAAAGAAAGTAAGTACAGTAAGACTTGACTGAGCGAAAATTGGCATTTACATAGACTTTAAAAGATTTCTATAATATCCAGGCCCGCTTTAGGGGGGGTGGCACCATGGCACTGCCAAGAGCCCCGCACCCCATAGGGGCCCTGCACTATGGCGGTAATCGCCGCAAAGGACCATGGATCAATCAACCAATCTAATTCTAACCAATGTTCATCGCCTTAGGAATGAATTACTGTCACAACTTGAACTCAAAAAAGCCTTTTAAAAAATTTTGTGAGGTGGGGGGTGAGGTAAAATCTAAGGTCCAGCGTGATTGCAGGTCGCTATGTGACATAAGGAGCCCCGTGGGTAAGTCAGTGCCAAGGGCCCTGCACTGGCAAAAGATGGCGCTAATAATATACATAATCCGACGTAATTTCTCAACATGGATATCGACATCGTAGAGTCGGGTATGTGTAAATATCACGATTTCGGTGATCGTAGGTCACATGGCTAGTATCATTGATCGGTGATTTTAGCCTAGAAGGTTAGAACCACCGATCGATGAAACTAACTTTCTGACTTATTAATTTTTCACCGATCGGTGATCCAAATCACTTCGCGAAGACAGTGATACCAGTCAGTGATTTCAGGCCTAGAACACTCGAGCGGCTACGGGTAAAAAGCGGATTGCGGATGTGCGGATCTGCGAATGTCGCAACAGCTAACTCGGTAATTAAGCTGTAATTTGTTGGTTAAACCATCTCCTAACGCCATTCCTAACCCTAATCTTAATCCCATCCCTAACCATAGCTCTATCCCTGTTGCGACATCCGCAGATCCGCCGATCCGCTTTTTACCATCGTCACAATCGAGCTTACAAAATTTGTGGTCTTAGCGTAGCCGACGTTGACGGCGGAGTTCAATAGCAATAGCAAGCAATAGCAATGTGGTATATATTGCACTATAGTACTCTGTTTATTTTTCAAATGACAAAAATGTTGCACATTGTGCTGAAAATTAATATTATATACTATATTATATACTTACTATAAATGCTTTCAAATACACAACTTACGAAAAAAAACAAAGTTGACAAAATTACGTCTAAATGCAACCATAAAACCGGAAATACAAAAGACGTCTCACGAAACATAGATAATTACATAGATTTTTAAAAACAGTCTAAATTTATGTAAAACCAACAGAGATGTGCAGATCCTAGAATTTTTACCTCCGCCAAGGAGGTAACTTCTTCTTGTATCTGATATGACCGAAACGCTAATGCTCACAAGACGCGCGAAAGCCTATAGCAGTTCCGGTTCAGCAGTTTAGCTGAAAATTGGGGTGTTCACACTAAGTTAATATACAAATACTAAGTTCTCTATCTGGATCGCAAAACGATAGTTCCGTGGCGCCACCTTGTGAATGAAATAGACTTGTGTCGCAACCCGAAATCGCCAAAAAATTCATAAAACCTCCTATTTTGATGTTCAAGGTCATTCAAGGTCATTGAATTTGGCGCCAATCGAGAGCCAGTGTACGACTTCCTGTTAGTGGTTAATAGTAACATAAGCCCTATCTCGCACAGTTAATGAGATACAGCGACTTAATGGCCAAAAATCGCAAATTTTGCCCACGCCCCTCTCATTTAGCGCCCTCGTTCGGGGTGACCCCTTTCGAATTTATGGAAAAGCTTTACGATTCCTGAAACTAGAGTGCTCCAGGCAGGCGACGGTGAAAATTTGGTGATTCTAGTTTGCACCGTTTTTGACTGATCCACCCGTGTGACGGACAGATGGACAGACAAACAGACGGACGGACAGACAGAATTGCGATGGCTAAGACGCGCTGAAAGCAGTAGCTGCTTTCGCGCGTAAAAACGGACAACCGACAACGAAGGATGCAGTCAAGCGACTAGCAGCGAGCCGTTAAATGGCCACGTCACAACGCATGCACCGAGGGATGGAACATTGATGCAAAGAAACAAAGTTTTTCTGCTATTTAAAATGTAGTAACTAAATTTTCGTACTTGTAACAGTACGGTACAATAAATAAATACAATGCAGAATTTGCACTTAAAAACTGACAGACGAACTGGACTCGTGGGCTGTGGCGACCCTATACAGATCTCGGAGGGTTCCAGTCTAGACCTAACCACTATGGAAGTTTGTAGAGCATTGCCGTGTTTTCGAAGCAGTCTTCAATCCAGCGAAATTATCACGCCAATCGAGTTCATTCTAGGCAGGCCCGTCGAGAAAGGGGGTATTGGGAGCTAGGGCTAGACGAAAATCACGAATTCACGGAATTCACGGAAGCCGTGAATTTTGGCGCTTGCCGTGAATTTTAGCGTTTGCCGTGATTTGTCGTGAATTTTTTTGGCACGGGCTGCACTTTTGTGTCAAAATCCGTAAAATTTGATTGATAAACATTGAAGCTAGGCATCTTGCTTCATATTTTTGTACTGAAGACTATGGACTCAACAGTTCCTGTACTGTAGCACTGCTGTGTGTATAGCTGGATATAGTTGCTAAAACTGTTCCTGAAAGTTACTAAGAACGATTAATGTTAGTCATTTTGTGAGATGACGATACATGACTGATTGTTGACTAGGCAGAAAACAAAAATGTTTGTCAATGAGACGTTTTTAACGCTATATATGACCGTGAATTGGCACCGTGAATTCGCCGTGAATTTTGCGACTTTTCTAAAAGGATGCCGTGATTTTTTCACTTTTGCACCGTGATTTTCGTCTAGCCCTATTAATTACCCCCGGCCCCGCGACGTTTGGGGGCCCAGCCGTCGCTCAAAAATATAAAGTACACCAGAATGCGTCATTTAAAAAAAGTAAAATTTAAAAAATTCCCCAGAGGGGTCCCGCGAGAATGTTTTCCCGGGCCCCGCTGTGACTTTCGACAGGCATGATTCTGGGCAGCTGGTTGAATCGGCGCCGTGCTTTGTCTGCGACTGCGCAGCAGCTGCGAGTCACCCACAAGCAACTCGTCATTGATCGACCATGAGCGCGCCTAGCAATGCCGTAACGCGCCATTCGAATAGCCAGGACGACGCAGCTGCAGGACGACGTACAGCATCAAGCTGCTGCTGCTGCTGCACTGGCTGTAACACGCAGCCGCTGTGCATGCGTTGAGCGCCTTATTCTCACAGTTCGACAGACCGACATTTTTCCCGTTCGTGGATAAACGTGTGCGTGGCCGAACAGGTGAGACTGGACACGGTGAGTGCACACGAAGTGTAAGCTATGCAACGTCATGTCTTGGCATTTTATGCGGCCGTCCTAATAAGTTGTATTAAGTTTACGGGTCTTCGTCCGTCGCATATACGTACTCCACAGTAAAAACCGAAATTGCAGAAAATAAAATTGGTGCTAATATCAGAGTTCCTCAGGGCAGCTAAAAGCAGACGAGACGGCTCCTAGCACACATGATGGCGACAGACTATATATCCTACGGTAACGTTGCCAAAATTCCAAATTGTGACCACATGTATGAATTGCACTAGGCCTAGCTTATACGTAACGTGCTAAGATTTTTTTTTCGGAAATTAGACCTATTTTACTGTTTTGCGTCGTGCGTACGCCGCAGCCTCAGTGAGCGCGTCATATACTACTTTTTATTGTCGAATTATGGCAAAATAACAGAAAATGAAAATTGTGATGTTTCAGGCTGTCAACGGCTCGCGTTCGTTATTTCATCGGCTCACAAGGGTTGGTTATCTGCGTCGTGGAAAATGTTCCAGTGACGTCATAACTGATGGAGATGCGATGTCACTAGTATCTTTGCGTCCGCCAAAGCCCGTCCGTGACGTCATCAGCTGAACGTGACGTCACGCGATGAGCGTGCAGCAAAGCAGCACGGGAAGGCTTGCATCGTGTGTGTTTGGCTGGGTGGACGCGGGAAAACGGAAGTTCTTCGCCGTGCTGTTGTTGCTGATTGTTGTCGAGGTCGTTGTCGTGGTGCTCATTGCTCGGGCAGAACACGACCGATTCCCGCCCCTACCACCCACCAGGCAAGCACAACCGGCCAGACCACAGACTACTCGGTAAACTGCTGCGACCAAGCTCTACGAACGAGTGGACGAAGCCAGACTCCAGGGGCCTCTATCCCTAGGCTTTAACTGGTGGGCGCAGCTTGCACCCAGTGACAAATAGGGGGGGGGAAGTTCTGTTAAGGGTGTAGATTTGAATCATATCAAAACCCCTAACAGATCTAGACATCTAGAGAGAGATATTGAGCCCGAAATGGGGGAAACGTGAGCCCGCTTTCGGTTCCAGATTTGGGGAGGAGGTAGAAGCCACTGCCAAAATCACACTAGCAGCACGAACCCTACAATGCTCTTCAATACAACCACGACAAAGTGTCACCTACAGAAGCGCCGGATGACGTTCGTCATTAGGCCTACCGCGTTTTGATTGTTTTCTCTATTTCTGCAGCGGTGGCCATCCTCTGAGTGCCAAGAATTAAAGCAACTTTCCCGCTGTCCCCCAAGTCGCATAAACCCCTCATCCAGTCCTTCATCCTCATCCCTTCCTTCCTTTATCTTCTCTCAGCCTTCCTTTCCCTTCCCAGCTAAAGACACTGAGGGAGCACCAGTGGCGGTTCTAGCCCGCAATATCTGGGGGGCACGGCCTTATAGCGAGCGCGGTAGCGCGAGCCTATAACGGGAGTCTGGGGTAAAACTCCCAGCGGGGTCCAGGGGCAGAGCCCCTGGTCAGGGACCAGGGGTGAAGCCCCCTGAAGCTGAAGCACTTTTGGTTTCTGGACGTTCAATGGAAGCCGCAAATTTGCCCACTTTCCACAATTTGGAAACGCAAAGAAATGAGATATTTGTGTTATTTTTGCAAAAAAATCATGGGTGGTCACGAAAGTAACTGGGGGAGCAAAACTAGGAGGTCTGTGCCCTTCGGCCCGGGCCTAAAACCGCCAATGACAAGCACCCCAGCGGGGCTCTTTCGCATTTGGGCTGTCAAAACGCAGTGCCGGCGTTAGAAAGTTGCAGGCGCCCCAATACAAGTGTGAGGCCCCTATAATAAGGGGTCTGGTGGCAGAGCCCCCAGCGGGGTCCTGGAGCAGAGCCCCTGGTCACGAAGTTAAGGGGGCTTGCCCCCTGTAGCTGAAACACTTTTAGCTTTTGGATGTTCACTGAAAGTTGCAAATTTACGCACTTTAAAAAAATTTGAAACACAAAAAATTAGATACAATTTGTGTTGTCTTTTAAAAAAAATGACGTCTATAGGCCGCATTATGTCACAGATGTACAGTAATGAAAAGTAATGGACTTGTCCACTTTGGGTAAACTTTCCACATGTTTATTCATTTTATATTTTGAATATATTTTTTTAAAAAACTAGAAAAATTTTTTCACACCTGCATGAGGCCCCTGAGCATACGTGAGCCCCCCGGCCGGGGGTACGGGGGCCCTTCCGACGGCTCTGTCAAAACGCATCTCATTGCAGCATTTTTAGTCATTTATAATGTGCAATACAAATGATTGTCAATATGTTAAGTGCAAAAATCCCCCACAATTTAATTCCCACCGCAAAATTTTTTCATAGAGCATTCTGCTTTTACCTCTCAATGGAATGGACGCCCCTGCATCGTGACTCTGAACAATAGCCGCTCAGTACTTCTGTAATTTGTATTTACCTCCGCCAAGGAGGTAATGTTTTTGCCAGACTGTTTGTTTGTTTGTCTGTCTGTGTGTTAGCAAGATAACTCAAAAAGTTCTAGAAGGATCTTTCTGAATTTTTGAGGGCATGTCGGGAATCGCAAAAACTACCAGTGATTCAATTTTGGGGGTGATCCGGAAAGAATCTTGGGTTCTGGATCACTTTGAAATTTTCGTTACCATTGCTTTCAATCGGGCATAAGGCAAACTGCTGCGAAACCAAAGATGGCGCTGCCATCTAGCAAACAACATGGCCTTGGCGGAAGTGTGCGGGCTCTGACTGCTTTCTAGTTTGTGAAATGCAATAATAACGATATAAAAAAACAACTTTTGCATTTCTTGTATATAGCAACAACTTCCAAAAATTCAGAGAACCGCATAAACAGACAATGATAAACACTCGCAACAAACTGACAAGAAAAAACATCCCGCAAAAACTGTAAACTGGACAAAATTCTCTACTGGCTATGCGCGCATTACTGCTATCTGACTAACAAGTTATGCTGGCGACACAAAAAACGAACGTATTTCTTAGACGCCATAAACACTACACAGTCAACAGTCATAGATAGGCCTACGCTGTATGCTATAGATGCAGCCATATAGCTTATACAAGAGAACGAAAATTGCTTACTGCAAATATATTAAATATTAATATATTAGACAAACCTGTTTTACACGCTATACAGTCTGTTTTACTGTTCATGTCACGCTGAAATGCAGCGTCAAAAATTAAACTGGCAAAATGCAAAATGTAAAGAACATGCTGAACTAACAGTAACTTGAAACACGACGAACCGACCAGTCATACCGGTATGTGAAAAAATGTAAACGTAACACTACACACGACTTAGATAAACAAACCCAACTCGGGCCTAACTGGAAGCAACAAAACTGAAATCACCCTTGTTCTTAAAAAAATAACACGTTCCTTCTTTTCCCCTTACCGAAATTACTACCCATTCCCTTGCCCTGTTGGTTTTCTTAACCTTTCTTCTGTTACACCAATACGGTCAAAAAAATCTTAAAGCTGCAATCATACGTTTCAAAGTCTGATTATATATGGCAAAATACTAAGACCCAAAGCAGTCGAAAAACAAACACCCACAATTTCGTTTAGCCGCCAACTGACGTGTCAAAGTCTGACGTTAAGGCACGTACAGCGCGAACGAAACAGACTGAACTGGAATGAAATAAAATAAAATAAACTGAAATAAGATGAAATAAACCGGAAAAATGGCATAGTTCTGTTGTTTCAGTTCAGTCGGTTCGGTTCGGTTCAGTTCATCTCATACGCTCTTTACGCGCCTTTAACCACAGGTAGGCCTACAACAAGCAGTCACATGGCATCAGACCTGCCGTCCGTCTGTAGAAAAAACCCGCATCCCCCATAATTTTATTAGACCTTTAAAAATATTAGTAGTTTTAGTAAGCTGTCGAAGTTTTACTGAAAAATACTGTTTGCATCTGATCTGAAATGTTGCAGTATCTTTGCTTGAGTTCTCGTGAGTACTGGGTTGTTGGGTAATATTACCCGCGACAGGTCAAGATATACGAATGAATAATTTTAAAAATTTCTGCCGCCCCCGTCCCTATTTTTTTACTGGCTGCAGCCGAAGACACAAGTTTTATCTTTAGGCCTCATCATCATCATCGTCAGCAGCAGCATCACCAGCATCAGCATCTTTGTCTGGCTCGCCGGCGGCGGCGCCCTGATCTTCCAGCATCTCCGTGCGAATACTCTGGCGAGCCAGCATCCCCTTCATGCCAGCCTGTATTATAGTTGCCGCCTCTTCCTTGCTTAGCTCCTATACCAACACATACGACTGTCCATCACTATCCATACTTTTGCACATTGGTCAAAGTAAGATTTCCCTCACCTTCTTTCTCTTCTGCTTTTTCCCCTCTTTCCCTTTTCCCACCCCTCCCCT
>Ga0209367_1003484_pt1 | contig 21411 bp, 11 predicted proteins | sample WorMetLIZISLAND2_FD_187412 | JGI IMG/M metagenome (GOLD analysis project Ga0209367, IMG submission 187412) | Marine gutless worms symbiont microbial communities from Max Planck institute for Marine Microbiology, Germany - Olavius geniculatus... ...
TTGCTGTGGTAAGGGTTCGATCGTATGTTTACTGTAGCAGCGAAACATCTCCACCGAAAAATGCGATATATTCATCTATTTGTTAATTTATCGAGCACAAAGAGAACATAAAACGAATATGGCAGAAATCTAACATATCCAGATCAGAATAATTGCATTAGATGTCTTATAATTCGACACCAGGAAGTTTTTTGGACAGGATAAGATTTGAACCGGACAATTTTTTTATCTCGGAAAAAATTTGTTGCCTAGTGCGCATGCGTAATCGCGAGTTGAACCGAGATCAAAATTTGATCGGTGGTCAGATGGCAGTTCAGAATTGAACGGAGATCAACGCTTGAACCGCTTTGGTGCAACGCAATTTACGGCTGAACTAGGTTCAAGTTCAGATTTGACCCGGGTTCAAAGTTGAACGACGTTGGTGCAACGCGCCCTTATATCTGCAAATTCTGAACGTTATTGACATTGTGCAGTTGCAAGGTGCATTAAGTGACTTAGTACAGTGGGCTGATAGGTGGCAGCTTAGTTTATCTGTCGACAAATGCTGTGTTCTAAATATTGGTATATTAAAGTTTAATACTATATTGTCAGTTCATGGTGTAGCTCTTCCCGTTGTGCAGTCTTAGCGTGATCTTGGCGTGATTGTGTCTGGGGATTTATCACCCACTCTTCATATCAATGACATCAGTGTTTGAATTGCCATGGGGATTGGGGGGTTAAGCTCTCAACTCTTTTCAAACCCCCTAACACACTGTCAAATTATGTTCTGTGGGGTCAGCTATATACTATATACATAGGATTTACATCATAATTTTGGTCGGATTCCGACAGTCGAAAAGTTCAATTTCCAGCTAATTTTTTCCAATTCAAACACTGAATGACATTGTTGTTAAGGCTCACAGGCGTGCCAGTTTAATACTGCAGGCTTCTGAGTGACGTGACGTTTGTCTCCTTTTACATGCCTTTCTAGTGTAAGTCAGACCTCTTGTAGAATACAACTCTGTTATCTGGTCACCGTGTACTATAAAGGATATTTTGGCCATAGAAAACGTACAGAGGCGTTTCACTAAGCAATTACATTTGGATTTCACTTCCGATTAGTGTTAATTTTAAAAGTCTCAGTTCTTTTAAACAGTCTATAGGCCCTGAGTTCCGTTGATTTTACAGTATTTTTTTAAGTGTTTTTAAATTGTTTGTTTACTTTTGCTTGTATTATTTAGGCTTATGGGCAGCTGTCAGCACTTGTTATCTCAACCTTGCTGTTCGTGTTCCGTTCGTTACTTGTGACCTTTGTCATGTTCTGTGTAACGAAATAAAATGATGGTGATGATTTTTTATGAGAAGGATTTACTTGTCACGCATAACTGATGCAATCGATTTCATGTCGAAAAATTTCAAAAAGTTGTGGTAGGAATAAGCATAGATAAGTTGATGAAAGAAAGGTCCAGCGAACTTTGTACTTGCTGGAATGGCATTACGAGCAAGCAGAGACGGTAGCAAAAATAGACGGAAATGTCAGAATCAGATTCCTAGATTACTTTATCCAGTTTGCGTCGGAGCAGCTACGAAAGAATCTGAAAAAAACTGGAGAACTTGATAACGATAAGTTTTACTTTCTGGGGTCAAAAGGCCAAATTTTAAGGTCAAAGGATGCCAGCAAATGAAAGCGGTAGAGTCCTGAAATCAAAGGAGATACAATGGGGCGGCTACAGCTTGCACGACGCGTGAACTGAATTGCGTCTTGTCGTTAAATTTCGTCTCTGGAATATGACGGAATGGGCGGTAAATCACAGCTATAATTAATTAAAACCACTGATAGTCGAACTTGAACTCGGTTAGTCGCTGATGCACATAATCTTGACTCGTTTTAATATAGGCCCTAGTATTGGACTAGGCCCTGTAAGTTCTTTATTCTAAACAGATGTACAATGTATATAATGCAGTGAGAGGTTATGAGGTTTTGGGACCCTCCTCCTGCCCTCTGCCTTTCCGCCGACGGTCAGACAAATCTGAGACTAAATCAGCAAATGACTGCGTGCGAATGCGGTGGTTTTAAAGATCAGATCAAGTCAGATTAAAATGTTGCTTTAATGCAACAAAATATTGCCGCACCGCATTATTGTACTCATCGATGTACAGGGTGCGGCAAAAAGTAAATTCCTAAAGTTTTTCGCTGTTTTCTCAGCAACCGTTTGGAATTTTAATTCGAAATTTTACAGATTTATTTGCTAAAATCTTCTACATCTAACTGCCAAGTAAAATGTGATTTTGTTGAAAAAACGACAAAGTTATAGACTTTTTAACATGACCGCCTACCGATTTTTTAGCATTAAAAATGCTCAAGCTACAACACCACTTCAGTAACATCGTTGAAACAACACAGTTAACTAATGATCAGATGCCAGAATTTTATTGTCGCTGTGAATGTTCGAAGTGTCTACCGCCAGCTCCAAGCGCCAACACAAGCCTTCAGTCGCTTAATTTGATAAGTCTTTCACAGCCTTGTCAATCAATCCTTATGGCAGGTTGCCCCAGATAACCTGAAGCGCTTCCTTGTCTTCGGCGATTGTTTTCGGCTTTGTTTTAAGCTTGCAGTAAGCCTGTAACATTGCACCCCACACGTGATAGTCCATTGGGTTTATATTTGGAAAATTTGGAGGCCACTGGTCCTTTGTGGTGAAATCTGGACAGATGGCCCGCAGCCAGTTCCGTGCGCTGTGTATGCTGGCGCGCCGTCCAGCTGGAAGATGAACCAGGTGGGCAGAACGATAATTTAGTGATAATTTATAAACAATATAGGCCTAAATTACTGTTTATTAAATGTTACTGTGACGTCATCGACAGTAACGTGTAATCAGTTTTTTTTTGTAAATCAAATAGCATTTTAGCTTAAACATTTTAATGCTGAAAAATCGGTAAGCGGTCATGTTAAAAAAATCTATAACTTTGTCGTTTTTCAACAGAATCACATTTTACTTAGCAGTTAGATGTACAAGGTTTTACTAAATAAAGCTGTAAAATTTCATATTAAAATCCCAAACGGTTGCTGATAAAACGGCGAAAAACTTTATGGGTCCACTTTTTTGCCGCAACCTGTATGTGAGTTAAGCCTCAGGTGCGAGTTCTGTAGAGCTGGGAAATCAGTTAATCGCAGCGACGCTTTGTGCCACAGATAGAATTGTGACAGAATCAGAAAGAAGAAACTGATAAGCGATGTAATGCCCATGATACACACATGAACTGAAGAAAAGGCTCGCACGACTAAGACATAGCGGTACCGCATAGCTACATGTAGGCCTGTGCAGAAGCTATCCAGCAGCACAACTCGCATACGTAATGCAACGGATCAGGCCTAGGCCTTATTTCACTGGTTTATTGGCGATCGAATCTGTCGTTTCGGATTGTTTTCTGGTGACAAAATGCTGCCATATCTTACATTCTCCTAACATCGGCGCTGTGAGCTCCCCCAGCGGGGTCTAAATCGGAGCCCCAGCCGAAATCGAATTTGATGGCAACAGTTGTAATTATTTTTTGAGAATCAGGTGACCAAATTGGCAAATTGTGTGCTTGTGTTTTGCCTGGGGATTGGAGGGTTCTAGGCCCCTTGCCAACTTGTAGCCTGGGTCATTGTTGTAGAAAAATGGCGTGGATCTGTTTCATGTCGGTGTGTCACGGGCGTGAGTGAGGCTGACAAATCGACGACTCATCTGACAGCTAATTAATTTTATCGTCAGTCCCGCGCAGAACCTATTCGTCAGTGGAACTGATGGCAACTGTTGACGACATTTTCTGACGCGGCGCTGACAAGAACTATTAGTTTGCCGCGAATCGCATTGGACGGTCTGATAAGTTCCATCATAATACTAGCGACTAAATGACTGCCGGATACGAACGACGACAGCCCCCGTCTGCTTTCATAATTTGATAGACAGAAAGTTTTCTCAGAGAAAAGATCGTCCATAGTTCTCTATCCAGTACGCATGGATATCACTAAACGACAGACTGGAACTCACTATCCGACGAGCTCAGAGATTTGGCGTCCGGTTTTGACAGTTTCAGACAATTTTTGACGACAATCCTTTATGGCATTTTAGGCCCATGATATTAGTTAATGTGACCAGCGTAATAAAGGTTTTTATACGAAATGCGCTGTATAGATCTGCGTTTTACTTTTTAAAACATTTTATTGCATACTTTGCGGAAATATATTAATTTGTTAACAAGTGAAGACTGTTAATGGTTCAAAGCAAATTATTACTGAATTGTTATTTTTAACATCACGTATATGCTCAGACATTTGCCTGAATGCAATAAGTTATTCTCAAAAGGTTAAAAGCAGAAAGTTGCAAAACTTGCAATTTTATGACAAACAGCTCAAATGCAAATTTCAGGCAGATGATATGGGTGCACAGAATTTTAATTTTACCTCCAAATCTGCCTTTAGATGGGGATATTTAGCCCAAAATTTTGTATTTTGGACGAACATTTTCCGACAACAAAAAATGTTTGACTGATCGTAAAATGTAAGAGAAGCAGTTGTCCCCGTGCACCCCCGCCTTCTGCCAGCAGACCACTGATTAGGCCTATTGCAAATTATTGGGTGTTTACACGATCGAGCAAACATCGAGCAGCTAGCTCGACGTTCTATGGTAATTAGCATGCTAATTAGGAGGGCGGGCGGGTCACAATTGAAAGACCTATATAACACGTGATTAGCTGTGAGCTAAGAGCCTAACCCTAGGCCTACATTTGAGCCAGAGGGCGGGGTTCCAATAGGCCTGCTTGAGACAATTCGATAATTGATCGTGTAAACACCCTTTTACACATACTCGCCCAAACGCCTTCGGGTTGGAAAATTGTCTTGTGAAAGCAGAGGGAGATGTCCAGCCAAACACCTGTCGTCGTATTTTGATTTGCTGCTGCATGTCTGGAAATAGAATTTGAAGCACTTTAGGTGATTGTACGTGATGACAAATTGTGTAGGAAATTGCTCTTTAATAACGCGAGCACAAAGCGCACACGAAGCCGAGGGAGTGTGGCTACGAGAATAACCAACGACCCCGAGGAACGCAAATAATTGGCATGATTTGAATTGCTGTTTTTTTCCTTCTCATTTGTTTCGCTCGCTAAAATGGCTCCAGGGGAGCAATTAGTAGACCACCTGATGTAGCATCCCCAAGCAACAAGATTTTGCGATAACGTTGGGTGCAACATTCTGATTGAAAATGTTTTGGAAGCAGCTGCACAGCAGCGATAAAGAAGTGGTGTAGTATCGTCGGAGATGGTATGGTATCACTACGCCTAAGGCCTATAGTAACTTAATATTTCACGCGTTTTATTACTTCGTCGTCGTCGTTAACGCGTAGTCGGAGAGGACCGTAGCGTCATCCCGAGTGTCCACGTGACAAGGCTCGTCTCCAGAGGTCAGCAGTGTTGTCCGTACCAGCATTTAATAGGCCTAATTGTTTGCGTTTTTTTCGAAGTGCGCCTGAAATGCAGAAGTAAGTGGCGGCCGCGTGACGTAGACCGTTTTCACAAAATGAACTGTGATTTGTCGGCCTAGTGTATTGAAATAACGAACGCTGTTCACAGAAAAAGTTTAATATGGCAAGCGTTCAGTACAATATATATATGAGCCGAGTCTGTACTGCCAGCCGGAGGGTCCCAGGTCACTTGTTTTAACAAAAGGCTGATTCTTGTGTTAGAAGTTTTACATAGATCAGTTATCATGTGAGCGGTGATTATAATGGCCAGCAATTACACCGCATTCCCCGACTTTCAGTCACACACTGGTGCCCCAAGCTGTCTCACCGAAACTATTGAATTGAGTCCCTAAACATCACGGCCTAGAAGCAGCATAGAGTTGGCGACTAGGCCTATAGCTAAGACAACAGCTGACAAACATGTAAAGTGTCTAATGCGTAGGTAATGAGGTGACGTGGACACATGGACAGCTAGTGTCCTTCGTTTTTGATTAGTAGACCAGCAACAACAGGAGCATGGCTAACGTCATTATCATAGGATAGAATGCGCGGTGTAATTTGCTTTTGGCATTGACATTGACACTGACTAGCCCCGGATAGCGTGATTAGCTCCGTTTGCTTACTGCCAAATAGCTGTTAACAGATTGGCTGCGGATGTATATAGACTACTGAGTACAGAATGTGTGATATTCTGTCAGCAGTCGGGCTGATCTTGCTTCTCACATATATGATGTACAGTATGTTTTTCATCACGGTTTAAAGTGTAATTAGCAAGTGAACGAAGCACAAGAAACTACGGATCGTGTCTTCACTTATAAACACTATTGGTTCTTCTACCTTTTGGAACATTTTGTTTACTACTCTGTGTCCGGAAAAAAACGTAATCCACTATAGGCCTACATCGCAGAATACAAATGTCAAAGCTGAAGGAATCTGAATAAATTTTTGCGCGCTTAATTCACAATAAATTGCAAAAGAGATGACTGAATTTCGGTAAAAAATATTATTTCATAGCAAAGTTATGAACTGTTGAATATCGATAACAAAATATTTCCGTTACCAATAGGGCGTTACGCAAGTAACCTTTGTTACTGTACATTTGCGTAACTCCAACAATTAGTACTTGATTTTGGCAAAATATTTAGTCAGCAATGCGTCATTTATTAGCAATCAAACTGCCAAATTTTAGTTAAATTTGTCAAAACAAACAATAGCTACAGTGGCTTTTCTGAAGTCACCTCCCAAAACTTTAGTTTTAGATGTTCGTGGATGACGTCAGACACAAAGACCTGAAACTGAAGTGTTTTGGGGTGACCTCACAAAAAACGCTGTAGCTATTGTTTGTTTTGACAGATTTAACTGAAATTTGGCAGTTTGATTGCCAATAGATGATGCACTGTTGTCGTAAAATTTTGCTAAAATCAAAAGTTGCTTGTTAAAATTACGCAAATGTACAGCAACCGCAGAGTTTATTTGTGTAACGCCATATTGGTAACGGAGATATTTTGCTATCGATATTTAACAATAAATAACTCTTTCAAAAATAATATTTTTAACGTAATTTGATGATCGCCTTAGCAATTTATTGAAAATTGAGTGTGCAAAATTTTATTCAAATTTGTTCAGAATTGACATTTCGGTTGTACGATGTTTAGGGGTAACTTTTTTCCACACATAGTGTAGCCTATTCTGTCCAATGTATTGGTATTCATATTGTTATGGTACTGTCTGTACTGTACTGAGAAATAAATGATGATGACGAAAACTGTGTACGGTTCTTAAACTAAAAGCGCCTAAAAGCGCCGTAAAGCTCGTGACTGAGGAGATATGACAGTAAGCTCCAGATTGAAGTAGGCCTAACTTTCGGCGACAATATGCTATAGCGCATCCGCGGTCCAGTAGGCCTATACGCATTACAGGCAGTAAATTTGTTAGACGATCGTAGCTTATACCCTGTTTACACGATCCAGCAAACGTCCAGCAAATTTCCAGCAAACGTCGAGCAATTAGCACGTGTATTTTGAATACATTTGCTGGACGTTTGCTGGATGGTGTAAACGGGGTATTAATGTGCCTACTGGTCGTAAAAATGGATGAGGTGCAATCTAAAAGCCGTAATGGCGGCCCGTCGCCAGTTTGTAGGCCTATAGGCTAATCTGATTTGACAAATGTCTATATACAGTTAACCGTTTGTACGACATATTTTGTTATTTGTTATCACGTTCTATATGTTTTTACGATGTTTGATTGTTTTTTGATGTTTATTTAGTAGGCCTAGTCGCACATTAGAAATAGGGCCTATAGCCTTATCTGTGATCAGATGCGAAAAAATGTGCTCTATCAAAAAGAAATTAATACTGTTTTTTGTTCGTAAAGTAATTCACTACTCTTATTTTACACCTAACTTGTAACAAAAAATTAGGCTTACATTAATTTGTTTTATCTAACAATCAAAACATTTGAGTGATCGCCAGTATAGGCTTAGGCCTATCGTGTAAACGTGCTGCGCGTAATCGTGAGCACCCCATCGTCCATCGTGTATTGCAAAGGTAAAGCAAGAAATTTGAGCTAATGCTCACGGGACGCGCGAAAGCCTGTAGCAGCTCCTGCTCACAAACTGTCAGTCTATCTCCAGCCATTTCGTCGCGACTGTTACGGGGGTACCGCTCTTTGATGCCCTCGTGCGCAGGTTTCCTTGAACCTAGAAAATCGAGACTTGGACCGTTGAAATCTACGTTCAATGCTGAACATTTCATACGCAGCTTGTCCATGTCTGTCTCAATTGGTTTCGGCGCAATTCGCTCTTGCACTGTGTCTCGCAGCCCGAAATCGCCAAAAAATCCATAAAACCTCTATTTTGGCGTTCAAGGTCATTCAAGGTCATTGAATTGGGCGCCAATCGAGAGCCAGTGTACAACTTTCTATTAGTGATTAATAGTAACCTAGGTCCTATCTCGCACCGTTACTGAGATACAGCGACTTATTGGCCAAAAATCACAAATTTTGCCCACCCCCTTCTCATTTAGCGCCCTCGTTCGGGATGACCCCCTTCGAATTTATGGAAAAGCTTTACGGTTCCTGAAACTAGAGTCTTTCAGGCAGCCGACGGTGAAGATTTGGTGATCCTTGCTTGGACCGTTTTTGCCTGATTCACCCGTGTGACAGACGGACAGACAGACAGAATTGCGATGGCTAAGACGCGCTGAAAGTAGTAGCTGCTTTCGCGCGTAAAAAGTAAAGGTCGTCAATTTGTATAGCGCATCGTCGCGAACACGCCTCTATGCGCTTTAGTCACTTACCAGAGCTGCCGGCCTCACGGCCACCACGTGCAGCCTGCAGACACAGGCTGGCGCAGCGGCCAGCAGGCAACCACAGTCAGCTGTACCAAGGTCCCCACCTTCCGTAACCCATGTAATGGGTTACTACTCATTTAACCGATCTAGCTCGGAGGGATGGCAGGCTGAGTTGGCCTTGTTCGTTGACTGATAGCGGACGCTTTACCCACAAAGTGGTCAAACGGCCATCCATCAGTCTAGCGCAGGATAGGAAAAGTTCGCCGGCCAGGACCGACGTTCTAACCACTATGCTACGCCGCCAACTGCCCAACTGAAGTGTAAGGCACGACGTAACTGAACTGAACTGACACGGTTTAATTTTTGACGAACTGAGCAATGGGGAAGCAGGGCGAGCCCATCGGTTATTGGTTGACGCGTACGTGCTCGTAGTCACGTAGACTCCCACGCCGTTAGACGGCGCACACTGTGATGCATTACTGCTTGCCCAGTTGTCCGTTCGTCAAAAACTAAACCGCGCCAATTCAGTTCATTTCAGTTACGTCGCTCTGTACGCGCTTTTAGGCTGTTGTGATGGAGTTATACGCTATGTAGACATGTACATTACGTAGCCACCGTCTTACATACTGTATGTCATACGAGCATCCGCTAGGTGCGAACTCCATTAGCGTCGCCACAGGGAGGAGCAGCAGTCTGCCCCCGACTGTCCAGACTAGATCATGAGATTTACGAGGAGTTTATAGTTGGCCTATCTTTCACCAGAATGGTAGCATAGACTGCGAAAAGTTCTCACTCTTGACTACTGATGTCTTGATATTACATTGTCGCTGTGTTGACTAATATACGGCCTTCCAAAATGAGTCATCAGTCAGCAAAATTTCAGCAACATCAATTTAAGCTCATAATTTAGGTGTGCACAGGGCTTCTCTCCCACACCCTTATGAAGACCTTGCTCCGGACGCGTTGGGAGATTTATTTTTCTAACTTCCACAGCCCGGCGATACCACTGGCGAACTGCATTAATTACGCTTTTATAACAGGCGGGGCGCATTCAGCTGTGTCGGGTGGCAGCCAGAACCGTGTCTTCGCATATGGCAGGTGACGCTCCGTCTTTCCTATTAAGAGCTAAACACCACATTTACTTTTTAAGTTTACGGCGAAAGAACCCTTTTCGTGGGGGAATCATTATATAGACTCATTATCTCTTCCCCCTCAAAAAATCCACGGTGCATTGGCGTCATCGGTAGAGAGGAGTTGGACGGACGGCGTTCGCTGAGTGTGTTTACATCCGGTCGCGTAGATCGGTGAGACGGTCGGTAGTTAAGTCGTCGAATTCGAGACAACTCGTTTTTACGTGCGAGACCATGGATAGCAAACTGCGGTTCGATGCTCACATTTTAACTATGGTCCATGCATAAAAGCTCATATAAGAGCTGCCCTGATAAGACGCTGTTTTAGATCTCGTGATCAGAACCTACTGTTTAATATGGCTTTTATAGTTTACGCGCGACCTTTGCTCGAATACTGTTCACCTGTTTGGAACCCTCATTGTGATATTGCGATATTGTGATATTGCAAAAATTGAGTCGGTGCAGCGTAGATCTACGAAGCGTATTGGTACAATTAAGTCTTTTACATATGCTCAACGTCTTGATATAGGCTATTGTGTTCGAAGTCGTTTGAACTACGACGTTTAAAGTTTGACTTGATAATGATTTATTGTATTGTTCATGGTCTTAATGCTCTTGAGTTTTCTGATTTTTTTTTACCTTTGGCTTTTCTATCACCCGTGGTCATCCACTCAAGCTGATGAAACAGGCTAGCCGAGTTAACAGCCGTGCGTTTAGCTTTGCTAACCGAAGTAGGCCTACTAATGTTTGGAACAGTTTAGATAGTGATATTGTCTTGGCACCATCACTGTATGTCTTTAAAAATAGAGAAAGAAGGGTACCCCCTAAAAAGTGGCTATTTTACCGCTATTGGCTTGCGTAGCGTGAAAACGCTTGCAGATAGATGCAGACATGCTGTGCAGCTTATCATAACGAGCACTAGTGACACGCCTTTTAATAATGTCAACATCAATGACCTTGAATGACCTTGAATTCCCAAACAAGGTGTTTTAGTGTTTTTTGCGATTTTCGATTGCAAGGCACCCACATAGAGCATTGCGTGAAAATGGCTGGAGATAGACAAGGACAACCTGCGAACAGGAACTGCTAAGGCTCTCGCGCGTCCCATGAGCTCTGCCCAAATTACTTGTCATGATGTCGGTGGGAGGTCTTTTCGTTCGTGGACACGTTAGTCTCAAACGTTTCCGGTCGTCGACTACGTGACTGCTCATATATTGGTCGACGTCATCGGCGAACGTCTCACGGCAGTTGCCGTTGACGACCGACTGACATTCACGTGATCTTGGTGAAGCCAAGGCGCGTACAAAGCGACGTAACTGAACTGAACTGACATGATTCAGTTTGACGAACTGACCAATGGGCAAGAAGTAATGCAGTAGGCATATCATCTAACGGCGTCGGTGGCCTACGTGACTATGCTCACGTAAACGTCAACCAATGACCAGTGGGCTCGCCCTGCTTGCCCATTGATCAGTCGTCAAAAACTAAACAGTGTCAGTTCAGTTCAGTTTAGTTATACCCGTTTAAACAATTAAACAAACATCGAGCAAACATCAAGCTGGCTCGTCCAGCTAACATATAGCAGCTGTCGAGCCAGCTTGATCGTGTAAACAGGGTATTAGGTTCAAACTGCTAAGTTAGTTTGTTCACTAATAAAAAATGTGAAATGGAAACTAAAAAATAGAAACCGGTGTATAAGACCCAATTACGAGCATAAAATCATGTGTTTTATGGATTAATTCGCCAAGTACTAGACCCCACGAGGTGATTCCCCCCCCGGAGAGGCCACATCGGGTTAGATACATCAGTGTGAGTGCACTGTGGTAATGCACATATAGGCTTACATTATATATGTAAGCAGCGGCTTTCTCGATATGGCGTCGGTGTTGAAGTTATATTACAAATAATGATGATTTACTAACACCCAGACCCAGGGTCTGTGTTATAGCTACGTATATCTATTGTACGTCTGTTTCTTACTAAGATCTAAACCATCTGGCAATTTGTTGCACGGTGGCGCAAATGCTTGCATAGGGCCTTATAGGCTAGACTAAGATTTTGTAGTAGAAAATAGTAGAAAATCCGACTTATTGTGTCTCATTTTTAAAAAAAAACTCAAAACCTATCAGTCACTATAATGTCGCGATACTAAAGCACAATCTTATGTACAGGCACCGTCATACGTACATGTAACAGTGTGAGCCTATGATGCAAAATTTTTACAGTTGCAAAATTGCAAAGAACGTGCATCATGAACTCAAGCGAACGTTACTTTATTGTTTGAAAAAACCCAGGCCTACATGTAGCTAGCTGCACAATGTTGTTTTTAGTACTACACGCCTAAAATAATTGAATTAGCACTTAAAATAAGACAGAATAATGTAATTAGTCTTTTTTACAGTCACACTTATTGTGCTGCCAATGTTCTTTATTGTCATGGTACGTATGGTGTCAATCAATAATGGGCCTTCTGCAGTTGAAATCTCGGTAAACGATGCCGCCGCAGACAGCAATCATTTAGGCTAATTAATCATCGTAGGCCTACCTAAACACCATGTGTCCATAATGTGAAGGATTTATCGTTACTCATCTATTTCAATCTCAACATAGCCTACTTTACATCTGTGGAAGTGCACAGAAATTCCAATTTTACCGAAAACGTTGCGATCTATTGTCTGTGCTTTTTGCGATTCCGGTTGTGCCGATAGCGTGGGCTTGACGAACGGCAAATGACAGTGTAAGCTTATGTGAACTAATGGCCGTGAAATGCGATCATTCAAGCGGGCTTTGCGTCGTAGTGTGACATCAAACGCACTGTCATCGTGTTTGCTTTTGGGAGGCTACACAAAGCTGATTAAAGTTTAAAATATCTGCCGCCCACGTGGCGAACGCTGACGGCTAACAATAATGTCGTGTCTCATGGTAGAATGGGGATGACAACGTCAACTGAAAGATGCATTTGCCATAATAGGCCTTAATAGCCTATATTAATGTAACACTGTATACTGAGTTTACATTTTACGAGACTTGAAGCGAAAGAGAACTCAGTCATCTAAGATTGCTATTTATGGGGTGACGGAAATCGCGAGACCTGACATCGCGAGACCATCAAAATTGTTGGGACTGACGTCGCGAAAGTGGACAACGTGGCACCATAATTATAGCAAAGGTGGACATTGCGAAACTTGAAATGCGGCACCAGTCATGTGCATAAAAGTCTTCCAGAAAAAAAACTAAGAAAGCGCAGCAGCTGCTGCCGCAGTTCGCATCAACATATGCAATGGTAAACTTTAAGGAAGTGTCAGTGGCAGGATTTCAGCACATCTACCGCTGTACAGCAACGGTGCGTGTGGTTGCCGGGTGTTGGTGCCAATACGCACAGACCATTATCAAGCGCACCAATAAGATCGGTCCGAAAGAAGCGTATGGAAGTGATTCGGACGTCCAGAACGTCGTTCACTGTCTGGTGAGTCTGCCGCTGCTTTCGGCGCTCATACGTAGTCCCTACAGCCGCGTGTCCACAGCAGCAGCAGCAGCAGCAGCAGCAGCGAGGACGACGCCGAAGCCAGTCAGGCGTCCATGTCAACAGAGACGACGTCAGCATCAGAAGTTTGATTTTGTGTTTCTATTGAATTCAAGCTGTGCGTCGACTTTTATATCACATATGCCGCTGCAAGTACGATGGAGACGTTTAGCATATTTTTCGTTATTTAACTGACATTTTTGTAACGAAACGCTTGCCTTTTACTGCTGAGTAAACATGCATCACGCCAAAGTTAATTCAATGTTTTTGTCCCGTTATACTTGATGAATTTGTCCGTCTTCGCCGTCATTTCGCGGGCTACGTGACATGCAAAAAAAATTGCAGTAAGCAGATATTCGCACATTAAAACAAGTCTCGCGATGTCCACCCTTACAACTTGGTGCCACGTTGTCAGGTCTCACAATTTCAGCGCCCCCCCCTATTTATGCCTCCATCTCAGATAGTTGTCGGGGTAGGAATTGTGTTCTGGAGTTGTCAGACCGCGTATGCGTCCACTAGTCACCGAAAGTTTGCTATATGGCACTATATCGGAAGTCAATGGACGGAAGTTAACCGAAGTGTAGAACTTGATGATTAGTGCACTAGGCCAGTGGCGAACTAATCACGTGTGGGAGGACTTGAAAGTGAAAGCAAAGAGCCGTGTCTAGTCGATTCAGCGACTTGTCTCACCGAGTACAAAGGCTTAAGTCGGTAATTGAACAGCAGCGCGTGCCTGGAATATACAGGCAAAGTCGGAATAACACGAACACATTCAGTCTATAGTCTATACACCTGACTGTTCAACAGTCGGTTTCCTGTAAACACTTTATAGCGATGACTTGATTCGACAGATCAGGCGTTCGTCAGACGGGATTACAACAGTGTGCGCGTGCATTTAGAGTGACGTGCATGGGGAATAATTATTCACAACGCCATGTAGTATGTGTCTAGACACACAAGCTAGTGATTGACTTACTTATTCCTGTGGGATAGATGGCTAAGTCGCCCTGTAGGGCGGGTGGTTGGTTGCGTATCGTTTATCCGTTTGCAATCCAAGTTTTGATTTTTTAGGTTCAAGGAACCTGCGCACCAGGACATCAAAGAGCGGTACCCCCCGTAAAAGTCGTTTTATTGTTGTTGGTCAGTTTTTCGTGAAAATGGTTGCAGATAGGCATGGACTTGCTGCTTATCACAACAAACACTAGTGACAAGCTTTTTAGTCGTATCAACATCGATGGCTATAAATCTTCCAAAATAAGGAGTTTTTATTGATTTTTGCAATCTTCAGCTGCAGCGCACACTCCATGAATGAACTGCGACGAAATGGCTGGAGATAGACTGACAGTTTGCGAACAGTAACTGCTATAGGCTTTCGCGCGTCTCGTGAGCATTAGTTCTATTTTTTGTTATTCAAAGTTTGCAAGCACGTTTTCTCGTTCGTCGTTCTTGTAACTGCATCGTTTTTTGTTTTTATCTCAAACTAACTGAAACTACATATTTATTTACCATTACTGGTATAATACACAACAAAATACATAATAGATAATTGGATAACGGGAAAAATGTATAGGCCTACAATGATATACGAAATGCATCTTTGACGAGTGTCCATTTCTCACACCAGTCACATAGTTAACGAACTGTTGACTAAACTAAATAGCCACAAGCAAAATAAATTTCAGATACTGCAAAATAATGATCTCGAGCTGCTATCTGAAAAATTTTTAAATCTGAGATTTAATTGAGTTATCCTTACGTCTAAGAGCACTCATCCCAGACGTCGTATCGCTTGTTTATTTTGTGCGCACGTGCTTATGCGTCTTACGCTAGCCTCGAATAACTTCGGCCTTGACATCTCAAAAGCCAATCACTTTTTAATTTGTGCGATTAAGGACGCCGTCGCCAAATTTCGTGAAAATTGGACCAATACTTTACGAAAACTTTTGACTGCGAACAGTCGTCTTGAGTGCGCTGGGAGAGAAAGACATTCAGTTCAATTGGTGAGCGATTTCGGCCGTCGGATTGCTGCCGCAATTTACCGCAGAGCCGCGTTCTGTGCCTTTCCTCTTTCAGCGCCAGAAATAAAATGAAAGCCTTTCACTCCGGCTTTTATTTTATTTGGTTTCATTTCTGTGGCTTTGTACGCACCTTTATTAGCGCCATCTAGCGAGGCAACACCGCTTTCGTAGGATGGAATTTCCACCCCGTCGGCAAAACGTGGACGATATATAATATTTTTATTCATGATTCAGATAGCTAATTCATCGTCGACTTACAGACAGCTCATTTTCTGTCCCTTTCTGTATTTTTACGTTGTATATACCATTTCTATTTTTATGTTTTTGGTGCTTGACTTTTGCGCAATTATAATCTTAAGAAAGAACACGCGTGATGATAACACGATCGTATTATTTCATCACCCTCGTCTTCCTATCTTTTACCACAGTGACTGAAATCCGTTCATAATCTCACTACAGTTGAGTGTGATGGCTGAAATGAGTCTCACGTCTGTTTAGGACATGCACGTCGCAGGCAGAACACACCGTCGATTACCGTCATGGATCTCCTTGGCGGAGAAAGCAGTGCGATTGATCTGAGTCTGGACAAGTTATGCAAGAGATAGGCCTACTCGTATACGTTATAAAACTAAGAGCTTATATTTGCAACAAGTGACTAAAACTGTGATCATTTTGACATTGTTACAGCCGCAGTATCGTATGTTGGATTTAGCGATGTGGTGTAACGGAAGGTGATACGGCGTTTAGTTACGTGGATGAGCCGAATGTTTGTTCGAAGAAATGGTTATGGCAATTCCTGGTTCTCTTGAGCTTGTCCGTTTATCCGTCAGACTCATAGCTTTGTCGCTTAATGCAGAATGCTGTATGTTTATGTCACGACACTGACGCGACTAAACTCAGCAGTTGCGTTGAGTTGAGTCAGGTCGGCGTCGTAGGTGTAAATTGGTCAATTGCTACACTCGCAGTCGTCGCCGAGCTTTTCCGGTCGCCGCTGCTCGTGTCTGAAATAGTCTGTCTGAACGCGTTGACTCCGCACTCTCCGTGGCTGTCTTCCGATTCCGTCTCAAGACCTATCTTTCCCCCAACTCTTGTCTTTAAATTATAACGCCCCTTTCCCCCAGTTTGTACAATGCGCGCTTATAGGGTGTTTACAAACGTCCAGCAAACGTCCAGCAATTAGCACGTGTATTTTGAATACATTTGCTGAAAGTTTGCTGGATCGTGTAAACATCCTATTAGTCACAATTCGTTGCTTTGGACACTATAGTCATTCATGTTATTTTTTACGGTTACGTGGCCGCTGCTGAAGCGCTTGAGACCATTTTCTCCTACAAGTTGTTACCATTTAGTCGCAATCCAAAGATTAAAGAAAGTTACCAACTCATCATTGCAGCATCATTGCGTGTCTTGCCCCCTTTTTACGTAACTAGCTGCAGTTAGCTGTCTCTGCCAGGAAGCAGCGCTATCTCGCCGCCGTAAGCATTGAACAGTCTTCATTAGCTAACCACCGTACGTCTGGCATATACCACAGCCAGCTGTACGCAGCATGCATTCATCACTGTATTCTGTGTATAGGCCTACTTTGAAGTCTCTCCTGCTGATCATAGAGAATGAAATTCCCTTCTGGGCAGGCAGCAAAGACCATCGCAAGACTTCAGCTACATGCACAGAGTGCAGGCCATAAAAAACCGTCCCCTACATGTCAGCTAATTATGTCATCCAGGAGAAATGTACATTTAAAGTGAATAACGCATGTTAAAATATAATCAATTCTGAGTAAAATGTGCAAATTTCGTGCAAATATTTTCAGTAATTTTGTAATGGGATAAAATAAATGAAAGCAACCCAACTGTACAGGAAACACAATGGCAATAACATTTAACGTACGAGGATAAAGCGTCCATCAAACTCGTTCGCCAACAAAAGGGATGGGGCGCTAAACGCATTTGTAAAGAGTTTCCTAATAAGAATTGGCGGTCAGTTTTGTTAAAGATCTTCTGCTCAAAATTGACACGACGAACTCGATTTCTCGAAAAATTGTGGACGGAAGCGGACTGTCAACACAGAATATCGAGTGTGTAGCGGAGCTGATATGCAGCCAGGAAGGCAACCCTGGGTCCAGCAGAATTTCGAGAGAGATTCAGAAGGGCACATTAAACAGTTGTTTACTTGACTGTCTTGTTGTTGTATGAAGTTATCGCTGTTTTATACACACAAGCACGTATTTCCATTTGTGTTTTACCATTGTGACATAATACAGTTGGGGTGCTTTGATTCTATCGTGTTATTTTAAATAACATTATGACATACTCATTAGGTTTTGACATCAATATGTGCAGAACAGACCAGCAATTTATGTGGTATGTCATTTTGTCCATATAAACAAATGCAGTAGCATTTTAAGCAGAATAATATAGGGGACGGTTTTTATGGCCCACTCTGTAGTTAAAAGTGTTCAAGAAAAATAAGTTTTTAAAAACTTGTCTAACGACAGAAACTAGAAACTGAAACCATCATACTAAAACGTCATCACACAAGTTTACTTGTTCAGATACTGCATCACATCGCTAGCGTAAGCGCTATACGGTTAAGGCATGCAGCGGCGGCGACTATTTATAGGTTGTAAGTCAAGGGAGGCCCAAGACATTTTGTCAAAGATTAGGCCCTACATTTTCTTGATTTCCAAAGTGAGTGAATGAACGTGGTGACATTTTGACTCAGAAAAAATGCCTACGAGTCTGCAATGACCGCAGTGCCACTGTAAAGCCAAGCCTGAACAAGACATCGAATGATTCCTCCCTGGTACCGCCACTGAAAGCATCAGTAAAGATTCGATGCCGTTGGCCAAGCAGAGTTTTATCGCATTGTGAGGCAGACATAGCGATGCAGTGACAGGTCTATTAGCAGGCATAATGCACCAACATACATATAAACACTAAGATGATTCCCTTATTTACTTTCCGTTATTGAGCCGCGTATGTGACTATGACACACCATTGTTACAAAGTACAGAAGGAAAGACTATGGCAACTGTGGCAATACCGTGCTTTGCGCATCGTGATTTGTGCGGTAAAAACTGAAAAGTTGTTTTATAGTGTTTGGTTACTGGACAAATGCTAACAGGTTAGCGTTTTGTTCGGGAGCTAAGAGACAGACGGCTAAGACAACTTGTGCCGTAGTGTATCGCGACAAATCTCATTTTTACTCTTCGCGCGCTACGTTCCTAACGTAGCGAAGAGGAGTATATGAGATCAGTGACATAACATGTACGCATTGAGGACCGACCGACCGACCGACGACCGACCAACGATTGACCTCTGTTCCTGGAAGAGCCTCCTTAGAAGAACTTCAAACGGCCATATCTCTATAACGGTGACCCATAGAAAGTCGACCAACGCGAGTCGAATGGTCACGTGACCGATGACGTCACGTGACCCTAAAAGGTCAAAGTCGTGACCCAATTATCTTTGAGGCGCCATATCTCCTTAACGGTGCCAGATAGACGGCGAGACACTTTCCAATAACGACCTCGACGCCAGTGACCGGTCTCAAATTGATGCCGGGTCTCTATAGTATATGTTGAAACGAACGAAAAAGCACTTAGAAGAATACAGGAGAAAATAATGGGCGCGAGGAGTACATTAGATTGGTCACAATTTAATAATATTTTTTTGTTATGTCAATCAATCGTTTCGTCTTTAGCATCAGCTGCGCTCTATCCCGTATCCAGTCATTCTACGCCGAGTATCCGTACGTTCGCTGCAAGGTTGTTCGGATGCTGGTGGGCAGTGTCTGTCCATTCATTTCATTTGTACGCAAACGAGCTGAAACAATTGGCAAGGAAGGCCTCGTGTGCACTGTCTGCCGACCAGGCGGTTTCTCACCAAGAACTCACTACTATAGTCAGCGCATAAGCCATGCGTCGTCGCGTCGCACATGCCGACGCGGTTTTTATTACCAGTCCGCCGCTGTCACTCTCTAAGACAGAGGCACTAAAGCCTTCCGATCTGCTAAGCCGATGTGTACGAGCTTTGGCAGAAAGAAAGACGTAAATAACGGCCTGGTGCGAAACCAGTCGAACAGTAAAACATACTTCGGCGGCATCTATCACAGAGAAAGAAAGCGCACAGCTGACACAGAATTCAAGATAAAGTCACTACAAGCTGCAAGCAAATGCGAGCTCAAAAATCCATTGCAATTGTCGGCGGCGATAAGTGAAACAGTTTTGCATTTAGTACTGCAATCAATTTGCATATCCGTAAACTAAGTTGTTACTAGCAGTTTCGTGATAGCGGCTTATCAAGAGTGCATTTGAACCAATGCACTGTTGCCAGATGCATTTGTCAACATGCATTGTGTCTCAAAAAACCGTTACACGAAAAGTCGTGTCTGTCGTGACCCCATGCAATATAAGGGCCTAATAGTGATATTATCAGGTAGGCGAACATATACTGAGTCACCATGACCAGATAGTTGATGTTATGGTAAACATCATCGTATTGCCTACCTACGGTTTATTAACAGGCTATTGAACTTGCTTTAATGATGGTAATTTACCGTAGAAGATGCAGTGTTTGGGGAAAAGAAGGAAGGATGAGGGCATTATACGATTAGCCTGCATTCGGACATAATGACGATAATTATAGGCGCTAATGGTTCTCGATCTCGTCTGCTGTTCAAATTTTAAAACTGTTATGCGTTTGCGTGCTGTTTCTCCGACTATGTGGCCTACGCTTCGAAGCAGCTGGCGACGCTTACTGAAACATGAGGAATTACTTCTCCCTATAGATTCAGAGTCCATTAGTTCCGTTAGCTGTCGATTTGTTATGGACTAACAGATCGCACAACTGACTGTAGGCCTACGAGTACGTCGCTGTTTCTTGTACAACTTTTTGTGTATTTATTGTTAATTTATTTTGCTATATATGTGGAATACTGGCCAATTATACGCGTTTTTTCATATTTGTGAAACATTTATTTTAACGACAAGACATGCGTCTTCAAAAACACAACAGTATGCCCCTAGCAATTTGTGTAGCCTATAATTCCAATCACGATAGGCTCCGGAAACGTCAGTTAACGTCATAGAGTCTTTGAGTAAACTTGTACGAGTGATGTATCGTATAATGACATATAACAATAACAATAGATAAAAAATATTCTAAAATTCGCACGCACTTTTTAAACTAAGGGCCTATGTCTTAGCTTTATCACAGACATAGGCACATTTAAATTTTGAGTTGTAAGTTTTGCGTTTATCACCAAAAATGAAAAATAGCCTCATACGCTGTGTTTTAATAAAAAGTGGTTTGCTAAAACACATTATTTTGTTATTATTTGCAAACCCCGATGTGTCAATGACGTTAATATAGCAGGCAGTCGTGAATATGTATCTGTTTGTACCAGTATCCAGAAATGAAATGCGATTTATTTATTTGTGGTTTATACTTTTGTGCTAAATTATATAAACTTCTTTCAAATTTAATGTTAAATATTAGACACTAAATTTACATGAAGACAGTTTTAGTTTAACGCAGTTATTCACGATGTTCTAAAGGTCCAGTTTTATTGCGATACAGTGTAGATTAAAAATTTGTGATTTACCGTTTAAAAATTAGTATACAAAATTTGAGTAATTTAGCCAAATTTTTTAAACTCGTTACAATTCGTTTTTGCATATTATAGTAACCGGAACGTGTACAAATTCGCACAAATCGTAAATTTTAACTGTTTTTTTCTTAAGTTTCCCAAAATCCACGGCGGTTAAGCATTAACTTAAATTTAAGTTTAGTTGGTGCAACCGGCCCTTTTGATCACGCTGAATAAATGCATTTTTACGCGCGAAAGCAGAATGCTTCGCGCGTCTTTGCCGTCCGTCCGTCTGTCCGTCTGTCCGTCCGTCCGTCACACTCGTGAGCTGTATCAAAACGGTGCAAGCTAGAGTCACGAAATCTTTACTGTGGG
>Ga0209367_1003485_pt1 | contig 21410 bp, 10 predicted proteins | sample WorMetLIZISLAND2_FD_187412 | JGI IMG/M metagenome (GOLD analysis project Ga0209367, IMG submission 187412) | Marine gutless worms symbiont microbial communities from Max Planck institute for Marine Microbiology, Germany - Olavius geniculatus... ...
AAAGATTAAATATAAATGTCAGTGGGCCGACTATAATATCAGAGACTTCTTTAAGTATTTTAGAATTAATACTATCATTTCCCGGTGCTTTATTATTAGAAAATTTTTGAATTATTTGGATGATTTCATCAGGAGTAACAGGACAACAAAACATGCTGTTTTTGCAAGAACTTGGGCAATATTTTTTAAAATCAAGTTGCCCAACTGGTTTAAGTGACTGAATCAAAGATAGACCAACAGAACAAAAGTAATTATTTAAAGCATTACAGATATCAGACGTTTCAGTCAGATCAATATCTTTATACGTAAGTTTGTTTATACTCGTACTAGTCCTAGTTTTACACAACGAACTTATTTGATTTAAATGGGTCCATAACTGTTTTATTGTATTTGTACATGCATCATATCAATCTTTATAAAATGCACTTTGAGCAGCTCGCACCACTCGTTTAAAGACTCTGAAATAGTTCTTATATTTTAATTCATCATCAGGGTCATGACTACGCAGCCACTTTTTATACCATTTATTTTTATGATTGCGGGGGCGGGGAGCTAAGCCCAAAAGGGGGGAAGTTGCGCCCGATTTGTGCGGATGGAAGCCAGTGATTGTAATTTGTCGACTATAACTGTAGCACGCACGCACCTCGGTGTGTACCATCGACGGCCGTTGTGTGCGTAGAATGTTGACCGTTTGAAACATGTCAACGACTCCTTCGAACCGCATTCGTTCCAACACGATACTCAGCGCTATGAACACTCCAGTCTTGCCAGCACCCGTACTGATTCAGCACAACACACGTTATTTAGCACGGCTTCATTATAAAGGTAGGCTTGGGTAAACTCAGCCTCCTACCCTCAGCGGATGGCAAATGAGTTGTAGCTCATGGGCTATGGGTGAAGGCCTAATGTGGCTGATTGGGGCGGTGGTATGTCTGCTAGCTGCAAACTGCAAGTCCAATTGTTCGTTCACGTGGGCAATCGACGGCCGCATAGTGCACTGCGGTAGCCCATCATTAGTTCATGCCAATCAGCTGCCACTTCCGAGATTGTCAAAGCGCTTCTGGTCGTGACTCGTGTACGTTTAGGCCTAGTAGTAGTAATACATTAGTTGTACTTGTAGTTGTAAGAGCTTTAAAAATTTCCTGTGCTTCTGGTCGTGGTATGGCGAGAAAAAAAACACGGAAATAACTGTTTTAAATTTTTATTTCATGGCATTTCGTGTAATAGGCTATTAGACCTACACAGCTCATAAAAAGTCACGAACTACAAGATACTGCAGCATAACAGAGTAACAGACTGGATGCAAACAAACTGTTTTGTTTCCTCAAAAATTTTTATCTGCAATAGACATAGGCCCCTACAGACCCAGTGGCGTAATTTCAGTAAATCATTGAGGAGGGTCTCAGTAATCTTTGGGGTCTCAGTCTACGTAACGTATTATTTTTCAGTAGTAACACTGTTTCAAAGGCAAAATTTACAAAAAATATAAATCCTTGGGAGGGGTCCGTAGACCCCTCCAGTCCCCCCCCTCCCGGATGACGCCCCTGTACAGACCTGCAATGGACAGTGATTGGTCCTTCGTGTCCAAACTGTTCCTTGGTTTTGTGCACTTGACCGATGAACTCGATGAAAGCTTCCCCACTCGATTGTAGAGCGCCACCATGTTGCTCCGTCGGCCAGTCGGTGAAATGAAACTGACGAACTGTTCGCGACTGACCATCCTAGACATTCAGCACAATTTTTAGCCGATCGTACTTTCGTAGCCGAACTGTTATCATGGTTGACGTCCGTCCGTCTGTCACGGATGTACTGTGGCTAAACGGTGCAGGATAGGACCTAGGTTGCTATTGATTACTAATAGGAAGTCGCATATTGGCTTTCAAATTAAATGATAATCATCGCCTTAGGATGACCTCGGAGGTCACTGACAACCAGTACGGTCGGCTATCCTAGCGACAGCTGGGCTTCTTGTTTATGTAACTTAAAAGGTTGAAGGTTTCTTTTGTACTATGCTTTTAATTTTAATTATTTTGTATTGCCAATATTTAGTGAATAAAAGCTGTAGTCTATGTAAAGGTCGTGTATATGGGAAATCCATCTCAAAGCTACGGAGCGTCACCTGCCGTATGGCATCACACACTGTTAAGGCGTGTACAGAGTGACATAACTGAACTTGTCCGAACTGACCAATGGGCGAGCAGTAATGCATTGGTTAGTTTAGTTCAGTTATGTCGCAAGAGTTTTAAGTAAGTAAGTAAGTAAGTAAATGATTTATAAAGCCTCAAAGTCTCAGAAAGAATCAGGGTGCATAAGATGATGGACGCAAGGTGGCAGAAAAGGCTGACTGAAAGTAGATGGTCTTTAAGTGACGTCTGAAGGTAGCCAAGGTTTGACATTGGGAGTTAAGGAGTTAAGATTATGTGAATAAAAATATTTTTGAAAGTCTGGCCATTTTCACAAAATACAACACTAGTTTACAGTCCCCCACCCCATAGAAGCCTACTCAGTTACTCAAAACAGTGCCAAAAATTGCACCAAAACGGGTCATTTTCACTAAAATAAAACAAAAATTTTCTGAGTAGGGGCACAGCCTCATATCCAGACCCCTTCCCCGTGGGAAGGGAACACCCGTCCCCACACCTCATCCCGCAAGTGCCCCCACTACAGCTAGATCCCGGCTACGCCACTGACAGTAGCCACGGCTTAATTACCTTAGCTTAGCGAGCTGACCCAGGTTACTACTACCACTACTACCCGTACTACTGCTACAGTGACTGACGTACCCTGGCGTCGGTGACTTTGAACTCTCTGAGCACATACTGGGGCATATTGTACTCAGCCAGCGGGTCGACAACGTAATACTGGTAGCGGGCTGAACGTTCACTTGGCCAGTACTGATAACACTCGTCCTACATAATCACACGGGCACACAAATTATAACTTACAACACACACGTTTTTGGCCGACCGTTAAGTCGAGCCTTGAGTACGACGTGTCGTCAGTCTTTCTGTCGTCTTATTGGCTGTCTGTCTAGTTGTGGCTAAACTGTACGTTGTTTTGGGTCGGCGATGGTACCGTTGGATAGGGCGATGATAATCTACAGCAGTTTGGCCGCAATTTTGTATGTGAAATTTCCGCCTGCAGCCATCGCCCGCGTGCATCGAATTACCGTATCTATCCTAGCGTTCAGCGCTCGATATAGCAGCGTCACCATAGCGCATATGGGACTGCTGTCACTCTGGGAAATCGCTTTCTTTCTGCGACCAAAAGTCGGATGCTGGCCTTCAGATATAGGTTGTATGGTCGGCACACCCTAGCGACTGCTCTACTTCTTGTGTGTATTGTTTTGCTACCTGATTTCACATTCGGTAAATATCTAGGGCCTACTGTATTGTCGCAATCCAGCCTACTGCCTGCAACATTCTAACGAACGTTTATTAATCCATATACACGGCTCGTCATGTCTGCTGTAGAATGCACGAGTTTTTAGCCGACTGTAGCGGTCTTAAGTAGCGGTCGGGCTTTTGGCATGGTTGTCTGTCGTCGTCCGTAACGAATGTATTGTGGCTAAACGGTAAGTCGTAGAGGTAGGCGATGGTACTCTCCGGCAGAGCTCTGGCGACTTCCTATATGCTGTCAATAGTAACCATGTCTCCATCTGCAGCGGTTTGACCATAATTTTCAATGGAAAGTTTCAAGCTCTAACTGGCCATATATTAGAAAAAGTGGCATATGCCGTTTAAGATAGGCTAAGATGAAAATGATGGACTTTGGATGACCTTTAAAGTCATTGACAACCAGTACAGTCGACTATCCTAGCGACAACTGGGCTTTTTGTTTACGCCTCGTTTAAATTTCACTACATGACGACAACGTTGACCGTGATGTGGTAGTTAATTAAAAGACTATCACTGTAAAAAAGCAGGACAAACCGGGCACAAAATTTTAGCATAAAACGTACATTATAGCAGTGTTAAGTTTCTACCGCCTGCGTTCAAGGAATTCTCCGTACGGCGGAGTCAAATTTAAAAGCAGTTAGATATAGCGATTCGTACCCGTCCGGTGACGCTGTCTCGCAGGGTACACAACATGACGACGATGTTACTGTTGTGTTCCCACAACATCCTCCAGAAGTCTTCAGTCGTCTCAGCAAGCGGGCCTTGTGTAGCGATGTACGACTGCCGAGACCGGTAGCCCTACGGAACAGAATGCACGCATTGTCAAGATAAAACTCCATTCGTTTCGATTTGCTGTTCAACATGTCGAGGAAGTGGAGTTTGGGTTGCTTCGATGTCTCGAGCAAAAGCCGAGCTAGCACAGCGACAGCAGAGATGCAGGAAAAGTTCACAGTTACCAACGCAATTGCACAAAATTTCCACCTCATCGGGAAATGCGAAGAAAAGATGTGGACCAAAGCCGCTTTATGAGTCTGTACGTAGGCCTACAATAAACGGAAAAACAGTAAGACAGATGTCACAGTGCACAATGTGGCCTATAATTTGGTTGAATAATAAATCTGCGCAAAGTGATTAATTGTCTTCTACATCGAATTCAATGAAGCCATTACACAAGCAGAAGATGCCGGTATGTGTAGGACTTAATATGTCTGAAGCTTATGAGCTTACTTTCAGCAGTGTGCCTTTTAAGCTAGTTGCACAGCCTAGCCTATCCCAGGCCATATCATTAGCCAGTGAGCAAATCTCGATATTTTTTTCCAAAAATAGTTTATACTCACTTATTTTGTACATTAATTTTGTGCTAAAAGTTACAGCATCTATCCTTTCAATACACGTAGCGTCAATTTCAGCTTACATCGATGAAGCTGGCGTTGATGTAGTCAGAGCCTTCGATGCCACGTATCGGCTGCAGATAAACCCGACTCGACTCGACTACAGACACAGAAAAACCTAGAATCTGGCTTCACCGGAGGCAAAACACGACTCACTTAATAGCTGAGTGCCAACAGTATAAGTTTATGTAAATCAATCAGTCTGTACGCAGAAGAAATACAATGTGCCTTATTTGACTAACATTTACAAATGTATGGATAAAAACAGTATATTGAAAGCAGCACTATATACAAAAATTAAAAAGATAATGGCACAAATATATAAAAATTAATTAGTTAGATAATTAATCAACTGATTAATCGATTAATTAATTAAGCTGACATGGCAAGACGTTGGCGTGTCTGTTCTTGTGTTTGTTGCTGGGTAAATTTGCGCTGACGAACTGCTCAGGACGACTTTGTTTTGTACTCAGTAACCTCTGCGCATAAACACACGTACGTTCAAATGCAATGATAACAACAGTAGGGCCTAGTTATGCAATACATAGGCCTACATCAGGTGGCGCATTAAGAAAGTTAATCATTATTATGCTTTACCTAGGTCGAGCAATCGCACAGTTTTAGGAACGATCAACCTAGCTCGATCATTACAGTAGGCCTAGGCCTATAAAGGGCGGTTGCGTTGAAGATGTATAATAACATCACCAGTGAGCGAGGAGGCTAATCGTTTCGAAAACTGTTCCAGTTCGACTGCACATTCCCTCATCAGACGCAAAACAACATTCTTTCACTGGCACGCTACGTGAAAATTTACAATAACAATAACTCAGACGAAACTCAAACGAAATTAGTGTTTTGCTGAACGAAAAACCTCGTCATAATTTTGCATTTGTTTTCCATTATTGTCAGTTTCTCTTGCTTCACAAGGTAGTGTAGCGACACAGTTAAATTGTGGAGGATAACGTCATTGCAAATTTCCGTGAAGGGTGCCAACAACAAAAAATCTTTCAAATTGGTCAAAATTTGGCGAAGATGTAGACGAAAGTTGAATGCCTTGTTAAAATATAGGTAAGCCTACGTGAAAAAATACCTAGGCCTACCTGGAATTCAAGCTGCATGGCATTATGCTGCTCTGTGATTGGTTGCAGCAGCTGTCTCACGTGACTGCTCAGGTTGCGAGCCAGTATCTCCGTGTTACCGGATGTTATGGCTTCCAGCACGGCATCATGAATGAAGACGTATTGGTCCTCCGTCTGAACCATGTAGTTGCGTTGGGCGCGCAGGCACGTCACGTGACCATAGATATCGACGGTGTCGACGTGCTTGAGACGCTCCAGCATAGAGTCGATCACGATGAATGTGCCTGTCCGACCCACGCCAGCACTGCAGAACAATAGCGATATTATTAACAACACTCACGGCTTGCGCGAGGCTAAATCTGTCTGCGGTAGCTGCCGTGGCATGCTGTGATATTTATTTATAGCAATTATGTCAGTGTCGATCAATAGCTATCGGCCTAGAAGCAGCTAGTAGCAGCATGGTCCTATCTCGCAAGAATGACCAAAACGGCGCATAACCGAAATGACCCACGCAAATATCAGAAAGAGACCACGCGATAAGTCCAGAACGGCCCCTGTTTGATGACCAATACGGCCAGACCCGTAGTAAGGGAGTAGGAGGGGTAAGTTTTCCCAAGCCCCGCGACGTTCGGGGGCGCGCCGTTTTAAAAAGAAAAATTCAAAAAATTTCTCCCTAAAGGGGTCCCGCGAGAATGTTTGCCTGGGCCCCACTGTGGATTTTGACGGGCATGAAAACGGCTCACGTAGGCTAAAGTTCAAAACAACCCACGTGGTTGTCAGTTGCCTCATTATACCTCAACTGCAGTGCTAGTTCAGTTCAGTTCTGACGCTTTGCACACACCTTTAGCGAAGACATATAGTAAAGCTAACAGAGAGAGACCTGCAGTGTATGACGGTGGGTCCTGAGTCGGGTGGCGTCATGAATTTGACTCGTCTCATAAACAGTAACAGAGGCGTAGGATGAGCGGGTACGCCATGGTCAGGCCAAGCTGTGAACTGGAACTGACGAACTTCACGCTTTTCAGTCGATGCCTCCTGCATGCAACATCATCATCAATACGTCCCTATCTGACTCCGGGCTTACACACCCAAACGGTGGCGTCGTGGTGTAACGCTAAAAGGTCAGACTTACGATCGAGAGGTCAGGGGTTCGACTCCCGGTCGAGTCGCTATCAAATAGTTATTACTCGAACGAATGGACTGCCCGCAGACAGGTAAACCATCCGGCTAGTGTACATAACCACCTGTGCTGGGTGGCAAGTAAAACTGTGTGATCCCGTATGACAGGTGACGCTCCGTCGCTTTGGGATGGGTTTTCTATTAAGAACAATAATACATCGTATCCGGAAAAAAGTCTATGGTATGTCGACAAAGCTTTGGCAAATTCTGACATATGTTCATAATTTTTGTCAAGAGTCGTCCTGAAGATATATTTTGTTAAAATACTGAGAACTTTTCTATTTACATAGGCAGGTCCCAGCTAGCCATAAAAGGGCAACGCCTGTCCCTGAAACTGAGACATCAGCATATGCATAGTCACACAAGGAAAGACACAGACATAACACAGAGACAACTAAGAAAGAAAGAATGAATCCTACCTTTTCGAGGTGAAAAGTGCGGACGGTGTAGGTGGCCAGTTCGATGACGTCAACTAACGTAACGTGAATCCAACCATACAGCGCCGAACCACGAGTTGGCCAGTACTCGTCGCATTTCGACTGCATAGCAGACACAGCACAGATTAACTGACAATAATGACTTTATACTTAAGAATTAGTTTTACAAACTAACATAACTGAACGTTAGTTCTGACTATCACCGAGTCATAGCCGCTGCACTCCATCCACCAGCTGACTGAAGAAGACCGACTGGACGTCCAAAAACCACCTAGCTCAGAACAGTCGACGAAGACGTCCAGACCCAGAACTTCGGAGTTTACACTGCCTGGAGGAAGGCCAAGGATAGGGACGTTTGGCGTCAAGTCATCAGGACGTCAACATTCTGCTAGGAGTTCGATTTGCAATTTTTTCCGGCAAATTATGTTAGGCCCTAGTGACGAACGTACGTACCCGGTTGCGTTCTTCGAGCTTGGTCATCATGACGATCGCAGGACTGTGGTATTGCCAAACCATACGCCAGAAATCAGACACCGTGTCAGAGAGAGGACCCTACACACAGACAGACAGACAGACATATACAGAGAAACACAAGCAAACAAACAGCCAGACGTACATCACTGCGCGGACTTTACACAGTGCTATGACTTTGTTGGTTGAGGGCGGAAAGAAAACGTGGCCCAGTAACAAAGTTGACGCTTATACCCCGTTTACACGATGAAGTATACATGAAGCACACGAATTCAATATACACCGTTATCAAGCCAGCTCAAAGAGTGTGCGACTACGACGTGTGCTCCAAGTTTGCTTCAAATTTGCGTCCTGTATGCTTTCTCGTGTTAACGGGGTATTAGTAGCAAATGTTCTCCATCAAAGAAACGGATTAACTGCAGAAAAACGGTTAAAACTGAAAGTACCACTAGGAGTAGTAAACTGTAGCAAAGCTACCAATAATTATTGCAACAATAATTCCGAGATGTTCTCGAAGCCAAAGTAGTCTCGAAGCCAAGATCTAGGTCTCGGCCTCGGTCGACGGTCTCGGTCTCGGTCTCAAACCATGTCCTTGGCCTCGGCCAAGGCCTTAAGCATTTAGCTTTGGCCTGTCCTCAGTCGTAGGCTTAGCGCTTTTGTTTTGTTTACACCATAAAATTGATATCTTACCAATATCTTACCGTACGACGTACGTACTATATATACCTGTGTAGCGATGTAGGCGTTCGGTTTGCAATATCCGTCGATGAAGTTAGCGTTGATGTAGTCGCTACCGGGCAGCGGGAAAGGATCGAACGCCTCCAGTTTGACGCGCGAGTGATCGTACGCTATCACGTTGGCGTACCGGTTCTTATGCTTATTCTCGTCGGCACTGGACGCGTCCCACGTGAACTGCTGGCCCGGCTCTATCGACTCGTACTCGGCCGAGAACAGCTGACAGTCGCTCGACTTGAGCCGAGCGATGTGCGACGACAGGTCGCTGATGCTGATAGCTGGGTGACTTACCATAGCTATACACACAGCACACGCAACGTTTCGACTCAGCTTGGCCATCCCTTCGTGGACAGGCGCGATTTTTTGATACTTTTAGGCAGAAGCTAAAATCATTTTTGTTTCGCAGACACTGACAATTATTATTGACATTACTGCAGCACGCTGGAGACTTTTATAGATGTCAATGATAAACTCACTGTAGTTTGTCCTCGAAGGCATGGAACAGGGAGATGTTATGACTCGGCGAAGAGCAATATAAAATGCACAAAACGAAAATGTCAAAATTCAGTCATTTTTTACACTCCAATTGTAGTATGCAATTTTTTTTCTGTCTTCTGCCAAATGGCACGTCTTTTGCCAGCTGCTCGTAATTATCCCCATCTTTTCCCATTGTGTCGCGTAACGGTAAATCATGTATCAAAATGTGTCCTATCCCTCAGAGTTTGCGGTGCTTTGCTGTGATATATTCAAGATACGTTTATTTTCCGGCACTTTCTGCAAAACTTTCTCATTGGTTATATGGATAAATTGAAAAAGTGCTCAGCATCTATACGCTGTTAACAGAACTACACAAAAGTTTCGCATAACTGTAAGCCAATAGTATTAATCACTTGCACTGGAGAAAAAAGTACCACTATAGCTCTAATGCAAGATTAGTACTTTATCAAATCTATGATTTGTAATCGTATCCTCTGAAAGATCTAAGACAGAAAGACGTAGACAAAGCACGGTATAAAACATTTTCCGAAAACTGCAAACAACCTGGCACTCCAAAACAAAACGAAACTTAAACTATTAATCTTGTTCGATCAGTAAAACTCGCCATAGTTTGTCCTGTACCGCACGTGAAACAGAGTTGTCCAGACTCGACAGAGAGCAACATGAAAGGGCACGAAAAGAGAAAATATCAAAGCTCAATCTGTTTTACACTACCCGGTATAATGACTGTACAATGCAATCTTCTTTCTGTGTTCTGCCAACGTCTTCGACACGTCTTTTGCCAGCTGCTTATATCTCCACGTTCTTTCATTATGTTTCATAACAGTGAGTCATATATCAAGATATGTTCTATCCCGTGCTGCGACGTAGTCAAGATACTTTTAATTCCATGCACCTTCTGCAGAACTGCATTAGTTACATTGTCCACCCAGCTTTTGTAGCCTAATGCTGGCGCTGGGATGTGGTTAATTATTAGTCAGTCAGAGCGTAGGCCTAAACGTTTGAGAGCAGTCGGTGAATGTATGATACAGCTATACGTTGAAGCAACTTCAGTGTTAAATGTTCCAGACTTTCATCAGCTGGGGATTTTCCCTGAGTGACTTCGATGTAGTTAAGTGTCTGAGCCAGTGACGTCACTGAGTGATGTAGCTTCAGCTGACACTGAGTCATCAGATACAGCGACAGAGTCAACTGCGTGATGTAGGGCATGATGGTAAAGTCACGCCACTCTCTCCATTTAGGATTGACGATCAGTGTCAGAGCAGTCAGTGAGACAATGTTATCATCCATCAGTTGAATGAACTCTGGAAATATCGGAATAACGGGTATGAAATCAGCATACAACAGCGCGTGAACGTTTTGTGTAGACAGCTGAAAACACTGCTGATATACGCCACGTTTGTACGCGAACAGCGCCTCGAAGTCTGTTGTGGCAATCGTGGCTACAGAGCCACAGTCTCTCGCCACGAGCTGACGATATATTGTCAGATGTTCAACTGCAGACTTCTGCAGTAATTTCACAAAATTCGACGTGTTATCTTTATTTGCATTCAACAGAGTGTGTTGAGATTTTGGACAAATTGGTTTGTGTTGAAATTCTAACAGCCGACTTACTGACAAAAACAGAAGCACATCACCGATAAACAACTGCGGAGTATCAATAACACAACTTCCGTACAGTTTACGTAAATCAGACGTCTGCACAATCTGGCGAGACTCCGTGATAGGCATATACTGATACTTAATGAGCAAATAGTATGCAAATAATTTCAGCGTAAATACAGAGAGAAGTTGTGGTTCACGTCGGTGTTTCAATGCAGCAGTTCGCACGCTTTGGTACAACTCTGCTAAGCCTAACATAATGTAAACATCATCGTCAATCTTCGGTAAAATTTCACATTGTAGAACACGTGAACTGCACTGAGAGTGATCTTGAGACCTTGTCACCAGTGTACAGTGATCTATCGCCGTTTGGTATTCTTCTGTAGTGTAGAACAAGACTGCCAAATAGACATTTGCCAGGCAGTAGATGGAGTCGCTGTCAGAGTCTTTACATCTCAACGCTTTATACAGATACGCCTTGGACAGTTCAATCTCTATCAGTGACATGGTGCTGAGTGATTTATTCGCCACAACTTTCATCAACTTAACGGCTATGTTTAGTGACTTCACACTGGTGGAATGATAAAAGTTGCGTCGAATGTCAGTGAAGTGCAGTCCACATAATGTAGCTAAGACATCCATCAACTGTTCGTTGAAACCATGTCTTTGTAATCTGGATGCAACGTGTAGAAATGCTACTGCTGTGAAGTAAACAGAGATATGTGAGTCGATCTTTGTCATTTGAGTCATCCAACAAACACATGATCGCGCAGTCAGAGGATATTTGTACACAAGTGATAAGACAGCATGCTCTGCAGTATTAAATGCTTTCCACACCTCAAAAAGTAATCTGTTCTCTCTCGATCTAACAAGTGCGGAAACTGCATTCTGTAGTTTCGTGCTACCAGTGACGTCATCAAATAACCGGGAAATGTTTCCTTGACAGTCATCGGCCGGTAAACATTTCTGTATGTAATTGTCCACAAACCACACTGATAACCTTGTCTCATCTATTGACATCAACTGATCTGTGATATTCGTTACGCCGAATGAGCTGTCAAGCAAATTGCAATTGTTAATGAAATAATGTTGGCACCGTCTGTCACTCAGCCAATCAGCAAAAAGATGCAACAGGTGGACACAAATTCTCACAAGGTTTACATCGTCAGTCCACCAACTTTTTAGTTTTAGCTCACAAGCCCACAACATCAAAGTTTTCATGTGATAGTTGCTCAGTGTGCATGCTTTGGAGTTGTAAGCACAATCTGTTATTCGTTCGGTCTTTACAAAGTATCGTAACATGTGATAGACAACCTGTTGTTTTCGTATCCAGCTGTTTATCAGTACAATTTCTGCTCGTGAGAATGACAGTCTCCACTGATACTTACCCATCCATTTATGTCGTCTACACTGACGATGTGCCACACCAACTACATCACATGCGTTGCTGACAACACAATCAAGAGTTGCTGAGTCTGGCCAGCCGTAGTTTCTGTGTCGTGTTGGCCAATCAGCAGCTTGTGATGGCCACGAAAGACAACGTACACAGTGCACTTGATCAACTGATACCACTACCATGCCGCTTCCTAAATGACAAACTGACGCAGGTCCATGAATGTTAGCTCCACGTGAAAGATACACTCCACTGTCAGCTTCACATCCGGGAAAAGCATTTGTCGCATACAGTCCGCTGTTACACTCCACAGCGTTATAGTTGTCATCGTCACTGCACTGTGACAGTAAGTAGCGCAACTCCAAGTACACATAGCCAGGTAAGTGACTGTCAGTGATCTCAAACACCTTGACATAGTTGTGAAACTCAGCTGGTAACTGTGTTGGCGGTAAACGTCCTCCTGGTATTGCTAGCCAATTGTTGCGGTGATACATCACGTCAACATCACCGGCGTGCGGTAAGAGTGGTTCAATGTAGAACTCAGCAACACTTCCTGCTGTCAACGGAATGTATGCTACTTCTACTTCGTCGTCTTGCCACGCAGTTGCAATTACACCGCAACACACTGCACCCAGCAAAGCATGCCGATTTCTTGATGGCAGAAACCGTTGACAAGTTCTCAGCAGAAATTCCGTAACTACGCCGCATAAAGCTCGTTCACACGACATTATTTCTACCAACAAGAATATAAATTACCTTTTTGCACCTGTAGTCAGGTGACTCGTGAGAGTGAGTCGCACAAAAAATTCCCACAGTGTTTCGCAGCGATTTCACTTTCGATTTCACTCATGTCCTGACGTGCAGTCCGGCGGAGTAAGCATAGTCACGGCTCTCGATCACAATGCTGTGAAGGGTTCAGTCATGGCCAATCAGTGCATTTTTGCGAAATAAACTCATATATAGACGAACCAACTCGTGAACTGCTCTGTGACGATTGCATATCGACGATTAGACAAAGTGCGCAGTGATCAGCCATCAGTCTCCAGGAATGAGCTCATAGTCAACACACAACACCAGTGACGTAGCCAGGGTTTGGATGCAAGGGGGGCACTTGATGGGTAGGTTTGGGAAGGGGTCGCCCTCCCCACCAAGGGAAGAATCTGGAAAGGGGGCTCTGCCCATGCCCAGAAAATTTTTCAACTTTCGTGCTAAAATGAAGCGTTCTGGTGCATTTCTGGCACTATTTTGAGTAACTGATTAAGCACCTATGGCGTACACGTGTCTTCACCGCCTAGCTGCGCTTTCTTGGTCATCTGCATGCCAGTATTTTTTGGCTATACCAGCCAACTCATAGCTCCATATCTTCATAACTGTGCCATGCAAGATAGACGCATAGTAGTCACAATGGACCACCCATAGGAAACCGCTGGCCACGTGACCGATGACGCCACGTGATCCCAACTGTCGGGGTTGTGACTTTCATGGACAATATCTCCATAATCGTGCAAGATAGAGACAAAGAAAGAGGGCGACAGAGAGAGAGAGAGAACGAGCAATATAAACAGACAGAAAAATATACCGGGTGTGTGAAAATGCAGACGTCTCAACTCAACGGTGTCAGTGAACTGATGCGTTGAAGTGACCGGCATTAGCGACACTTTGTTGTTTGATGCTGACTGATCTACTGGCATCGATGCACTCTTCCACGACAAACGATGCCTCCTGTATAGTACCACATTACAACAAATGACGTTTATGATGATTATTTTCAAACATAAACAACACGCTTTTTCTTCTTATTTTTAAACGTTCATTATGTTAACTAGTATATGTTGTTTTACCTGTCTTTACAAAAATTGTCCGAGCCATGTAAAAATTACAATGATTTAAATTAGCTGGAACTTAGTTTTTAAAAGTCAAAGGTCGTGTATAGCTCTTTACGGAAAACCATCCGAGAGCTACGGAGCGTCACCTGCCGTATGGGATCACGTAGTGGTATCTGCCACTAGACACAGATGAACGTGCTCCACCTTAACCACAGCCAGACAGGTCAGTACTCGATTTACCTACCCCAAAGGGATGAAAGGCTGAGTTGACCATAGTGTTGGTTATATACCTAGATAGTTCATCTGTCAGCAAACAGTCAGCCATAACCGGAAGTCGGACGTCGATCTTCAAATATAGACGGTACGGTCGGCCCACCTTAGCGACAGCTGGGCTTCTTGTCTAGGTTATTTTGGGTACTACCTGGTGAGGACGATGATGAGCGCCAGTACAAGTATGAAGACGACGGCGATGCAGATTGGCGCCACTATCCACAGCGTGTCCACTCCCTCATTGGATGAATCAGCTACAAGCACCTGGGATGACGTCATCTCATTGGCCCCGCCCCCTCCAGCAGACGAAGAGGATTTTTCGCGACCACGCTGATGATAATCTGGGATTAGCAGCAACTCGGAGAACGCAGACGAGAACTGCCTCTGCCAGTAACAAACCGATAACATAGTGCTACGAACCTAGTGTGTAACTAGGGGTAACATTAAACAACAGTTATATAGCAATAACCACACACACCTGAAAATGTCAGTTTTGAATAATCAGACAGAAAAACAGACAAACAGTGCTACGAACCTAGTGTGTAACTAGGTAACTAAGGGTATACAAATAACAATTATATAGCGAAAACCAGACACACATGGAAATGTCAGTTTTACACAGGAAGTCAGCAGCGACGACGCGGAGGACAGCGGGTATAGCAGAAGCAAAGCAACGACGGTAGTCAGGTGGCGTTCAGACGACGAGAAGAGGGCCGTACGCCGTCTGAAACCGGCTGTCTAGTCCTGCGACGTGGTCCGGAAAACTGGACGCGACGGTCCAAACACCGGTGATCCGGTAACGTCAATGCCGACACCCGGAGCCACGCGCAAAACCCTGGTGCGTAGACGCCTCGAGTTCTGACCAGGAGCAGAGACGATACCCTGAAGGACCCTGGTGTAATAGTCCAGAAACTCGTGATAGCGTAGCTTAATAGACTACAATACCGGCCAGCATAACGTCATTTTACACTGCCATAGTCTAGCACCAGTCTACTGAACAGCACGTGTTTTCAGCAAAGCATGCAAGTCAAGTGACAAAACAGACAAAAAAGGCAAGAGACCACGCGCACAACTCACAGGGCGCAGTCATGTGATGATACGGCAGGTAAAACAGGTCACATCAACAGTAAGTAATGTGAACTAGGTTTACTAACGTGGAGCACATAACAATAGTCACAGTCACTTCGAGGCCAACAGAATTATGAATGTAATTGTGGCTTAATGGCAGGATGTCGGACTCGTGACCAAAAGGTTGTGCGTTGGACTCTCGGTCAGCTCGGTTTCAAGTGGTTACTACTTGGCCGGGTGACCGTCTGCAGACAGTTAAACCATTTCAGTATATAACCAACACCAAGGTCAACTCAGCCTTCCATCCCTTTGGGGTAGGCAAATCAAGTACCGGATGGGGTTAAGGCAGGACCCGTTCACCTGGGTTGAGTGGCAGGTAACACCGTGTGATCCCATGTGGCAGGTGATGCTCAGAACTCTGGGACCGCCTCCTGTAAAGGAACTTTTTTCACAAGCAGATTTTTTACATGTATCAGACAAGTAGATACATCTACAGATCTAAATTGATGGGCCGACAACGAACTCTCAGTTACTTACGTTGCGAGGCGCCACGGCACGCATGAAGACTCGGTGCTTGTGGCCAAACCGCAAAGGTCGGTTGAAGTAACTGCCGATTATTTGTCTCTGCCCATCACCAAGCGTGAACTCAGCCGGGTACGACTCGGCGTCGAAGCGAGCGGCCACCCAAGGACGGGGTTGAGAATCATCTGCAGTGAAACCTGCGTCCGGCTTCAACTAAAACAAACAAACAAACCCGCAAGTCGTTTACTTACTACGCTGTACTAAACAGAGCGGAACTTGCTTCACTGCAATAATCAACCGTAGGCTACATGTGTCGTCTGTCTGTCTGCAACGCATGTATTATGGCTAAACCGTACATCGCAGGGGGTCGGCGATGGTACCACTACTGTCGGATACGGCGATGACAAATTCCTGTAGGCTGCCGAAAGTAACCAAGACTATATCTGCAGCGGTTCGGCCGCAATTTTAAATGCAAAGTTACTGACTGCAGCCATCACTCACGTGCGCCTGAGTCCGCGGCAGAGCTTAAACTCCAAACATGTTTCGGGAGTGTTTAAATAAACCCATGCGGAAAACACATTTAGTCTGCGCGAATATGTGAAGGAAGCCTATTATGACGGTTAGGCCTCCTGCATGCAGACGAAGGCAAAACTAACGCAGTTCGGCATACAGTCACTGCTCCTTGCTCCTAGAATCACGGTTTCCCGTCTATAAGCCGTGAAGGAAAAGGGCTGCAGCCCTCACAGCCCCCATGGGCACCTACCTCGTCGAGAGTGAAGTCCTCAGGTCTTCTGTGCTGTAACAACGACAGACAGACAGACAGACAGACAAAACGACACACACGAGTGAGCACATTATCCCCTCCATTCACCAGCGGCGTAGCCAAAAATGTAAACTGGAGAGTCTCCAATCACTTCCTTTTCTTCCTTCTCCTTCACTCCTTTTCTCTCTTCTTCTTTCTCCCGTTTAACGGCGATCCGAGGGTATCACCCCTGGAAAAAGGTCGAAAATAAAGAGGCTTATCGGTGAGTTTCAAAGCATTTTGGACATCAAAATCAACACCTTTATGAACCAGGTTTTTTGAGCAAAACTTTCAAATTTCACACTGGGGGCCTGGGCACCCGCCCCCCTCGTCTACGCCACTGTCGTTCATTACGTTCACTAATATTAACCTCGTCCAGAGTGAAGTCCTTTGGTCGTCTGTGTTGTGCCAGTTCATCGGGTACAACGACCAGGTAGTAATGAGTGACGCTAGCGTCCAGCGCCGGCAGTAGACGTAGTTGAACTGAGCCGTCTGACATCACTTGAAGCACTATCGGAGCCTCGATATCAGCCGGAGCTATACGGAAAACAATCAACTGGACTGTCAAGCTTTGCACAAGGCTAAATCTGTCCGCGGTAGCTGTTGCGGCATGCTGCGATATTTACAGCAATGACGTCATCGTCGACCAATAGCTATCGGCCTAGCTGGCCCTGCCTAGTAGCAGCTAGTATAGCAGCATGGTCCTATCTTGCTACGGTAAAGTGTCTGAAAAATTTGATTTCGTGAGCTTGATTTTTGACTTTAAAACGTTCTTGTGGTTACTAAGGTAGGCTACATATATACATGCAAAATTTTATCAAGCTAAGTTTAGCGGCTCATAAGTTATCGTGGTGACAGGACAGTGAAGCAAACAGTCTTCGCCGCGATGCTAAAACAATTATACTGTCGTCGCTATCAACTACGCTTGGCCCAGACATCCGTGGGACATCAGTTGAAGAGCTAATTAACGTAGACTTGATGTCAGCAAGCGCTACAGCAAACAACCAGTGGTCAAAATAGAACTGAATGGGTGGGAAAATGTACTGCCCTTTCCCTTGCACCTTTTTCAGCCTCCCTTCCCTTTGTCTCCTTTTTCTTCCTTCCCTGTTTCCACCCTTAGAAATAATCCCTCTTAAATACAGCTAAGTGGTCTGGCGAAGCTCTGTGAGTGCTCGAACGAATTCTGGTGCAAAGCCCCAATGGGAATCAAATTTGGTGCATTTTAGCCTTAAAATCTGACACACAAATGACATCACTGTTCTCAGCAAAGATGTGGCATCTGCGATCGTTTCTAGTTTATTACAACTCATGCAATACAGGCTGACTAACTTCTCAGTCTTCTGCAATAAAGTGAAGTGTGTTCACCGTCGGAGCCGGTTTCAGCGTGAAGGTGGGCCGTGGGACCCCATGAGCCGTCGATGAACTCGGCCGATATGTTGAAGCTGTAGACAGTTCTCGGCATTAGATTCTTCACGTAGACGCTCTGCTCTTCCTTGGCTATCGACAGCGTCTTGCGGGGATCTACCAGAGTCTCTTCGATGCCGCTCTCAGGGTCGTGGTACTTGCGCACGCCCTCGTAGGCCAGCTAGAAACATTGATGATCACTCGATGGACTTGAAAACTTTAGGCCTAAAGGCCAATTCACATTTATAACGGTGACGCGAATCAACTCAGCTCAACTGTCGGCAAATGTCGCGTCGCCGACAGTTGAGTTGATTCGGATAGGCGTCGGCGTCGTAGGTGTGAATTGGCCATAAGTAATTTTTAAACGTAGGCCTACTTAAACGTGAGTGTGCCTTTCGAAAATAGTTCTAGGCCTACTGGTCTTGCGCAAGCGGGACTTATACAGGCTTGCCGTGGATATAAACATCCATGGATATATCCATGGATACTATGCTGGCTACCTACTAATTAAACCCACAACTCATATGTCATATCTCTTTGTCTCTCTATAATATTTATCTGCTTGTCGTTCTTACTATTTATTTTCTCGTTTATTCATGTTGTCGAGTCAAATGAATAATCAGTGACATCAGCACGTCATTATTCAGTTTGCCCAAATTAATTTATTAGCACTAAAGCGGTGTTTTATAGTACTGTTGGTTGGTTGGGCAACAAAAAGTCTATCCATTTTAAAGATATTTTAATTTTTTTTATAAAACGGTAACAAAATTACAAATGTTTCTGATCATTAACATATTAAATGTTAGTAGGAAGTACAAACAAAAGTGTCCTTCAAAAGCGTCCACTTCACCCTATGTCTGTAGGCGTACATGAATGCAACCTGCGTCCTGAAAAACAGTGATGCTAGCTGTTTCTGGGGTGGGCCGACCGTACCTCTTATATCCGAAAACCACAAAAAATAGCAAATGAGTGAGTACAAAATCCGCTAATAATGTTATCACTAGATCTTAAGTATTTGTATGCAATCTCCATTAATAAACGTATGCAATTATTATACAAGTATATGCAAAGCAATAAATGGCTGATGAATGACCTTGTACTGGAAAATCCCAGGCGTGCGTGGGGGTTTCCACTCGAGTACGATTGACTGAGGATTCTGTGACGTCGCCTGGAATTCCTGCAGCGCGTCCGGGTGATAGTAGTCTGCAACAAACAACAGGAAAAAAATGTCAGCACCAAGTGTCGACATGACATGCGGGCGTCCGTCAGTTGTAGAGCGTCTCAAGCGTTGACAGTGAATTAGGTCATTCACCACACAAGCCGCAATTACGTCTGATATGCATAATTTTCCCTAATTTTAATTTTTGACTTGATCTTTGATTTCTAGAAACCAATAATTGGCGTAGCGGTTAATCCTACTATGAAAAAATTTCACACATATTTTCACTTTTTTGTACTTTTTGCTTTAAAGGATCGATATGCAGACAGACAAGACAGAGAGATAAACGGACAAGACGCATAAATAGCTCAGTGTTCAGCTAAAACATAGGGCTTACTACTAACAAAAACACTCTGATATAGTTATAATATTTTCCAGAAAACAACAAACAAAAATACTGCAAATAAAAAAACTGGAGTAAATACTTCAGTTCAGCAAAACTAACTCTTCTTTGAAATGCGAACAAACAAATCGAAAACTGAATGTAGTTTAGCTCTAAATATACTGCTGACATGAACAGTCTGATATAGTCACAATTTTACGAAAACAACAAATGAAATTACAGCAATAAAACTTCAGTATAAAAACTTTGCGTCACCCACTGGCGTAACCATAGGGAGACACTGGCGACAGGTGCCCCCCCCCCTAAAAGCCTCGACATTTACTCAAAATAGTGCCAAAAGTGCAACAAAAGATGTCATTTTGCACACAGAAAATCCAAAAATTTTCTGAGGAGGGGACACAGCCCCCTAGCCAGACCCATTTCCCGTAGGGAGGGGACACCCCTCCCCATACGCCACCCCTCAAGTGCTCCCACTACAACTAGATTCTTGCTACACCACTGAAGTCACCAAAAACAAACCTTCTTTGAAATGCTGCAAGTAAACGAATCGTAAATTAAGCCGCTAACACAACCTTCATCAACGGAGGCGTCGACTTCCAACACAGCCGGCTCAGAGAAGTTTCCCATCCTTCCGTCCACCCCGCAAGCACGAACCCTCACCGTGTATCTCGTCCGAGGCTTGAGGTCCGCTAGCCGTGCGACCTCTAGCGGTCCGTCAACGTCCTTGACCTCCCAGCGGTCACCGCCGCGCGACGGCGCCACTAAAGACGATGATGAGATGTGATAGTAGACGCGATATCCGGCGATAAGATGCTGATAGTGGGCGGGGCTAGGTGACTGCCACGTGACCTCCAGCTCGGTCGCTGATTGGCGGACTAGCTGGACGTTCGCTGGAGCCGGTATGCCGTCTGAACCACAATAAATCAATAAATAAATCAATAATTGTGTAATCAGCCATTAAAATATCAAAATATTAAATATCGCAGGTTTATAGGCCTACAATCATCAGTTTACAGTTAAAGCAGTGACAATACACAGTATGTTAAAAGTTTAATTCAAATCAAAATTAATATCAAAATAAAAGGGTGAAGCCTCGCTCCAGGCTAAGTACTGCCCGCGGGTAGCCCCGGTGTCACGCACACGAAAAAAAAACGAAAAACCCCATATGACCCCATTATTGAACTATGACTTTAGAAATCAACAGGCTTCTAGTATGTCAATTTACATATTCACAAATCATCCAGTAGAAATTGTAGCTTGACAAATATATATGCAGCCTATTAGCCTACAAAAACAAATGGCTTATGGCTGTGATAAAAAAATCAAAAGACTGTGCAGCGAACGCCCTAAAAGCAAGCTGCAATTGACAAAACCTGAAAAAAAAACGAAAAAAAAACAACGCACAAGAACCACAAGTGGTGCGTGGTGACGAGACATCAAATTATATAAAAATCAAAATCTAATTTGCATCACGATTAAGAAACAAACTAAGACATTTTAGCACTTTATTACAACTGTTGCTTGCTGTTAGTTAGCGCCGATTAAAATTTAGTCAGATTTCTGTTTCCACGTTTGTTCCTTTGCTATCAATATTATATATATTTATTATTGAATCGTACACAAAGTACAAAAAAAAGAAAAGAAACTACAATAGAACATAAAAAGCAACAAAAACTGAGCAACAAATAGACTACAAAGTACGGCTTGATGCAAGATATAAAATGAGACTGTCCAATTCAGAATCTAACAACGTGGAGCCGTCGGAAAAGAACA
>Ga0209367_1003486_pt1 | contig 21409 bp, 7 predicted proteins | sample WorMetLIZISLAND2_FD_187412 | JGI IMG/M metagenome (GOLD analysis project Ga0209367, IMG submission 187412) | Marine gutless worms symbiont microbial communities from Max Planck institute for Marine Microbiology, Germany - Olavius geniculatus... ...
GAGGGCGGTTCAGAATTGAACGGAGATCAACGCTTGAATTGCTTTGGTGCAATGCAATTTAGGGCTGAACTAGGTTCAAATCCAGATTTGACCCGGGTTCAAAGTTGAACGACGTTGGTGCAACGCGCCCTAAGAGCTGTATCACCACCTTTAACTTTTCATCTTTTTTCTTAGAACTTTGGTTCCCAGGAACATAAAGGTCCTGGAACTTTTGCCCATGAACGTCAGTATTATTGTCATTACTTAGGATCAAAATTTGTTTTTTTTCTTATAAACTTTGAAGGTTGTTCTTGCAACACTGACACTGCCGTGTGAAGTGTGATTTAAAGTGGTCATATTTCATCAAAAGTTCTTGCAAAGGAAAGTTTCACCTATGGAACTCCGAACGCTTCTTCCTTCTAGTGGCTTCTATCCCTATACCTGATGGCTGCAGCTTGCGCCCAGTGAAATATAGAGGGAGAAGTTTTGATAAGGTTGTAGATCAAAACTCCCCCCTATTTTCACTGGGCGAACTACATCCTTAACAAAACTTCTCTTTTATTTTTTACTCTCCCTTATTTTTCAATCTGCACACTTAACAAAACTTCCCTAGATTTTTTTTACTTTTCCTTATTTTTACTGGGCAAACTACACCATTAAAAAAACTTCCCTTTATTTTTTACTTTTCCCTATTTTTTAATCTACACTCATAACAGAACTTTCCCCCCTTTTCACTTTTCCTCTATTTTCCACTAGGCAAATTACACTTTTAACAAAACTTTTCCCTTTTTTTTACTATCCCCCTGTTTTTTCAATCTAAACCTTTAACAAAACTTACTCTGTAGAGGGAGAAGAAGCCCAAAATAGAGGGGAAAACTGGAGTCACAAATGGGGGGAACGTAAGCCCAAAACTGGAAGGAAAGTTGCACCCAATTTCGATTCCAGATTTGGGGGATAGAAGCCACTGCTTCCTTGCACGAAAATCTGTGGGAATGAAAGTTTGAGTTGCCTCATATACTGAGAGGTGCTGTCCGTTGTGGCTTGTGGCTTTAGGGCTCCGTGTTGTCGAACTGGTTATTTGCTGTCTGCCAGAATTACAATGAAGTTCCTTTTCACAACTTTGAGCACGCGTTCATGGTCACGCAGATGGTATGTCTGCTAGCTGGTGATATTTTCTCACCCGGAGTTTGTTTTATAACTAAGGCACACGCTTTGGTTTTTCTGTGATGTAGGAAAAGCCAGAATCTTGTGGCTTGTCAGTAAAATTCCCACAGTGCACGTGGAGCCTCAACGATTACCGGCAATTACAGGTTTGGGTTTTGCAGGTACCTTTGGGCTGAATCATTTTTTTCAAGCTCAGGTTACACGATTGATTGAAAAAATGTGAGACCGTGTTATTATTTCTTAATATTTTTTGATTAGTGTTGGATTGTACATGTGTTAGTGAGATAGAGTTCTGGTTTTCTCTGTGTGGATTCATGGGATAAGGATCGGGTGACTGAGAATTGGCTTTCCCTGAGATGCAGCCTGGAATGCACCCAAAATGGTGGTTTATCGAGTATTAGAGGGACAGATTTTTACGTGCAACAGCAGCTACTGCTGTAGCGCATCTTAGCTATCGCAATTCTGTCCGTCCGTCACACATGTGGATCAGTCAAAAACGGGGCAAGCTAGGTTCACCAACTCTTTACCGTCAGCTGCCTGGAAGACTCTAATTTCAGGAACCATAAAGCTTTTCCATGAATTCGAAAGGGGTCAATCCGAACGAGGGCGCTAAATGAGAGGGGGTAGGGAAAATTTGCGATGTTTAGCCTATACAGCGTTGGCACAGTGAGACAGGTCTCGCCCTCTGGTGAGTTTGTACTCACCAGAGTATAATTGTATACATTGTATACACCACATTGTATAATGTTTAAGCATTATACAGAGTGGGCCTAAAAACCGTCCCCTATATTATTCTGCTTAAAATGCTACTGCATTTGTTTATATGGACAAAATGACACACCATATAAATTGCTAGTCTGTTCTGCACATACTGATATCAAAACCTAATGAGTACGTCAAAATGTTATTAAAAATAATACGATAGAATCAAAGCACCCCAACTGTATTATATCACAATGGTGAAACACAAATGGAAATACGTGCTTGCGTGTATGTCTAAGTGAAACAGCAAAAACTTCATACAACAACAAGACAGTCAATGTGCCCTATGAATTTCTGTCGGAATTTTGCTGGACCCAGGGTGGCCTTCCTGGCTGCATATCAGCTCCGCTACATGCTAGATATTCTGTGTTGTTCGGACAGTCTGCTTCCATCCACTGCCGACCTTTCGAGAAATCGAGTTCGTCTTGTCAATTTTGCGCAGAAGATCTGTAGCATAACTGACTGCCCAGTTCTTGTTAGGAAACTCTTTAAAAATGCATTTGGCGTCCCATCCCTTTTGTTGGCGAACGAGTTTAATCGATGCTTTTTCGTCGTACGTTAAATGACGTTACACTGTTTTCCCCATTGTGTTTCCTGTAGAGTTGGGTTGCTTTCATTTATTTTATCCCATTACAAAATTGTTGAAAATATTTGCACGAAATTTGCACATGCTACTCAGAATTGATTATATTTCAACGTGCATTATTCAGTTTAAATGTAAATTACTCTTGGAAGACATAATTAGCTGACATGTAGGGGGCGGTTTTTTATTTCCCACTCTGTAGATAATTAGCCATCGGTCGTCTGGCGCCCTCTGGCGACTGTAAATTTTGTTTTACTGGGCTTTCAAACATGCACAGCTGTTGCACGTTCCCTTTTGCATTAGCTGGGCTTTTTTTGTAAGAGTTGTGGTCCTGCTCTGTGATTGTCTGTTTATGTAGGTGGTTTGGTGACAGTGGTAGGTATTGGACTTAGGATCACGAGGTCGTTGGTTCATTTGCCAGTCACTTCACTGTCAAGTGGTTACTATACTTGGATAGGTGACTGTCTGCGGGCAAGTGAGTGAGTGAGTAGGGTTTAGCGTCCCACCCGACACAGTATAGGCCATTTCGGGGACGGCCTTTCCAGGCAGAATGCACACAAACACATAATAGCGGAACAAAAAGTTTAACCTTTACAGAAACATAAAACACAAGCTAAACCCAAAATTGTAACAACTCCATTATACAAGTGCATACATAATTAACAATAATGGTAGTTCTAATAATCTTCCCAGTAATCTTCCAGACAGTCATTAATTTCAGAATGCTGTCTTTTTGAGAACAGGGGGGTCTCTGCGGGTAAGTAAACCATTTCAGTATATAACCAGCACCAAGGTCAACTCTGCCTTTCATCCCCCTGTGGTAGGTAAATCGAGTACCGGCCTGTCTGGCTAGGATTAAGGTGGGGCATGTTCACCTGTATTGGGTGGCAGGTAAGACTGTCTGATCCAATATGGCCATAGTTCTGTGATGTGTTTTCCATTTAAAAACCTACTAGGTGCAAGTTTACCTGTAGGCCTGTTGTCTCTGTGTGTGTTTATAGACGTATGTCCAGATACTGATGACAGATCTATCGAGTAAGATTGATTGCTATGATGTACTGACTCTGATGCTGTCTTCACTGTGTCATGATCTCGATCACCCCGGATACAACAATACCTACCAGGTGCCCAGAACTACTACTTTCGCTATGGCGCTACACACAGTGTTTCAAAAAAAGCAATTTTTTTCTTTCTTTCTTTCTTTCTTTCACAATTTGCTCAAATAATGATCAATTTACGTGAAATTTTTACTAATTGTAGGTGAAGAAATACTAATTCATAACATCTAAACAAAATATGGCGATTAATTAATTATTCTTTGCTAGTCATGATGTAACGTTGACATCATAATGTGGCATGAGTACAAGCTTGTTTGTCTCAAATGGTGCTGTCAGTTGCTGCCTTGCTTCGATGGTGAACTTTATTTTGTTCACTGATGAAAAATGTTTATCGTATCAGCACTAAGCAACATGGGGACATGAAATCAGACGTCTCGCGAATCGCAATCCAAAAACTCGGCCATCTTGAAAGAGGTGTGTGCTGGTGCACTGTCTTGCTGGAAGGTGTAAAAGTTAAGCTGTCCCCACAAGTGTGTGAAAGTGATCGTTTTGGGCGGTTTTGTGGCTACAATGTTAAAACTTCAACAGTTTGTCATCAGTGAACCAGATGAAGTCTACCATCCAACAGGGCAGCTATTCAGCAACTGTCAGCACCAGTTCCATTAAGCAAGTTTGTACTCACAGCATATAACGACGTCAGCATTTCATCATGATTAGCAAAGAAGATTTAACCAACAGCCATATTTTGTCCAAATATTTTGAAATGTTATTTCTTTAGCTACATTTGTTAAGAATTTCATGTAAATTGATCATCATTTGAGTGAATTTTGACAAAAAAGAACAAAGAGCGTGTTTTTTTATGAAACACCATGTATATTGTTGGTATTAGGCCTTGGTGCTTACTGAGTTGCTACCCGCAGAAGGAAGCGATGACAGTATGGCGTGTCGCTAAGTTTTTTTCTTTCGTTGAAACATCAACTCATGAACTGCTGCACTTAGCTTGGTGAAATTTTGCACATCCATGTATCTCGACAACTGCAAGAAACTTATTGAATTTCAGGGTCATAGGTCTGAAGTCAAGATCATCACAAGACCGGATTTTTGGATAGTTCACTATTACAAGATAGGACCGTGCTGCTGATATAACTGCTGCTAGGCTGATATCCATTGGCCGATGCTGACGTCATTGCTATAGATATCATTGCCTGGTGCTTGCTAATGTGTCTGTTTATTTTTCTCTTCTCTTTTTGTTAAGTTTGTCATATTGTCTGTATGTCTCTTTGTCTGTCTGTTTGTCTGTCTCACTGTCTGTTTCTGTCTGTCTCTGTATGTCTAGCATGTAGTGTTGCCTTGATTGGCGAATAAACATAAACATTACCGAGGATAACCTTAGCCTTGTCCAACGCTTGACAGTCTAGTCTACCTTTGATTTTGGGTTGTGCTGTTATTGTTTTTATTCTAAATTATTAGTCCGCCCGAAAACGATAGTTTTCGGAAGGACTTATGTTTTACTGCAGATGTTTTTTTATTTTTTTTCTCCACTTGCGAGATCTCAGAGATGCGTGGACCGACCAGCGTGAAATTTTGCACGTTGGTCAGTACTAGGCCCTATTTTATAATGCCGATCCAAAATTTTGGGGGGCACACCCCAAAAAAATTTCAGGGGCCAAAAACATGCAAAATTTGGCCCGATTTCGGACTACTTCGAAGTTCGGCGGCGAATATCTCTGAAACAGATCAAGATATTCAAAATCGGATTTTTACTTTATCTACCGTGATTCCTTCTGCGTTATGCGAAACAAGTCTGGTGAACTTTGGTCCAGTAACCTTGGAAATCTTGATGTGAACTCGTACCCACCTAAAGCGCATTTTTCGGAAGACCATATTTCGGCCCCTAGCGGGTGCTGCGCCCCCAAATTTTTACACGTGCTAGAGAATCACCAAGTCTTACTAGCGCACCTCCACCGGGGACGGCGGCCCCCCTTACAAGTTTTTTCAAAGGGGGGTCAAAAATTGGCTTAAAATGTAGCATATTAGACGAAGGATCTTTGGAGCCAAAGGGAGTAGCTTCATGAGACTTTGCCACGTGATGTGCTGTTAGATGGGGGTGATAACGCGGGTACAACTTTTAGGGGGCAGCGCCCCTTTAAAATTTGGGAGAGCAAAAAACGCGCAAAATTTAGTACGTTTAACGACAACTTTTGACTTTGAGCGCAAATATCTCTGAACTGCATAGGGATATCAACAAGCGGTAAACGGCGTTATCAAATACAGTTAATTCCGTATTGAATAAAAAAAAATCGTGTGAACTTCAGTCCACTAACATCAGAGATTACGTGGCTAATGTTTACCCACCAAAATCAAATTTTTCGGAAGGCCATACTTCGGCCCCTAGGGGGTGCTGCGCCCCCAAATTTTTACACGCACTAGAGAATGACCAAGTCTTACTAGCGCACCCCCCACCGGGGACGGGGGCCCCCCTTAGAACTTTTTTTCAAAGGGGGGTCAAAAATTGGCTTAAAATGGAATAAATGAGCCATTATAACTTCGGAGTTAGGGGGTGTAGCCCGACGAAACTTTGGCACTTGACGTGTCTCTAGGTGGGGGTGTTAACGCAAGTACAACTTTTGGGGCACCGTTCCCCTAAAAATTTGGGAGGGCAAAAAACGTGCAAAAGTCCGTGCGATTTACGACAGCTTTCGAGTTTGAGCGCAAATATCTCTGGAATCGATGAAGATAGCGACAATATGTAAACGGCGTTGACGAAAACGATCTTTTGGGCGTTGAACAAAAAAAAATTTTGTGAAATTCCGTTCACTACGAACAAAGTTATAAGCGCTCGTGTTGACCTACCCTAAGTCGACAATGCGCGTTCGGCGTATACCAATGCATTTGAGTTTGGGCCATGTGACTTTGGTGCCGAGAAAATTTTACCCTTCCCCTTAATTTCCCCCAATCGGACTTAGGGCGCCGGGCGGACTCACGTTGGGCTTTGCCCCAAATTTCTAGTTTGGTTATTGATTTTCTATATATTGAGTTTTCATACATGTAGTGTGATGTATTAAATGTTTTTTTGCGGTAGACTTTGCTGCATTTTTTAGCTGACTGTACTTAAGTAACAATCGAGCTATTGTCATGGTTGGCATCCGTTTGTCTGTCTGTTATCCGTATGTCATGTAGCGGATATATTGTGACTAACGGTTAGGGCGTAGGGGAAAATTTTTTGCACAAATAATTAGCCTTGGTGGTAGGAAGAATGTGTGTCTTTTAACGGAAAACTGGCCACATCTCGGAAATGGTGAGAGATAGCACCTCGGTTACTAATAATCACTAATAGGAAGTGGCGTACGTTTTTTTCAGATGAAATGAAAATTATTGACTTTGGATGACCTTGAAGGTCTCTGACAACCAGTATGGTCGGCTATCTTAGCGACAGCTGGGCTTCATGTTTATTGATAGATAAACGCGCGTACGGAGCTGGCGCTGAGGTACAATGACATGTCTCCACTGGAGAACCATCACTGTTCCGTGGCGTTTGAAATCCTCGACAACCCGGATGTCAATATTCTTAGTCACCTTGACACTGACACGTACCGGCGTGTTCGTGAGGGCATGATCAAGTGATTAGATCACACTTTCTTGCATATTTTTTTTATTATTTTGGCACGTGTCAGGTCACAAAATAACAGGCACATTTTGCTTTTTTATTTGCAGCTTTTCTTTCCTCCAATGTTAATTGGGATCACTACGTACTGTGTTGATATAGTGATGGCGCTAATGCATTATCAGTTAGCATTTGTTGTCTTAGACTCTGTCTATTGGCACAACCCCAATTCACGACATGTTTAAAGAGTAATAAGTAAGTAAGTAGTGATTTATGATGTGGTCTGCGACTGTCAACTTGAAATCCGGGACAATTTAAGAAACCAAGACCAACCTGAACAGTGAACCGGCCACATGACAGCAATGTGATCAGGCAGAGGAGATGCTGGTACACCTAATGACTGAATGCCTGGTATTGGAAGATGCACGCAGCCACCATTTCGATGAGGATGATCCCATCACTTTTCTGTTCAATGAACCCGAAGTAGCACTCAGTTACCTGAGTGAGGGATGCTGGCCTCATTGAGGCTGGTCCCATATGATGCTTGATCCAGCACCAGAAGAAAACAACAACAACATCAACAGAGAGACTGAGACAATTATTAGAACTGCCATTACTGTTACATAATTATTGCTCCCTTCTTTCTTATTTTGGTCTTCTGCAAATATAATATGGAGACTTCTTACAATTTCAGGTTTAGGGCATTTTTTGTGTTTTTGTTCAATATCTGGTTTTTTGTGAAGGTTAAACTTTAGGATTAGTGTTAACCCTAACCCTAACCCTAGCCCCTTAGATCCGATTATCAATTACTGGTGCTATATAAATGTTTTTATTGATATTATTGATTGATTGAACTTCCTGTTCCATCATTATGTGTTTGTGTGCATCGTCGTGAAAGGCCATCTCCAAAATGATCTATACAGTGTCGGGCGGGACGTTAAACCCTACTCACTCACTTGTTCTGATCTGTTTTTTAAAATACAAAACAAAGGTTGTAGTCTATTGATTTATGTAGTTCCTTGCTCGCTGTTCCAAGCTATGATGAGCTTATTCGAAGATTGCGAGATGACAACAACTGTCCGCCGTGTCTCTGCTATTTCAGTCCATGCTGCAGATTTAGATATTGGTATCACTGTGTGTTAATGGTAGGTGTATTCTGGCGACGGACATGGCGAAACACCACGACATCCTTAAGTCATTCCGCGCCATCATTCCTTCGTTTGATATCGCGGCGAAAGAGCACAAGGAGCTCGTAAGTCAATCTAATGTTTGTTTATTCATTTGTCTTAACAGCAACTTTACGCTGTTACGTGTTTTAGGCCATGTTCACGTAGACACAAGTATGAGAACGAGTCCAGGTTTTGGTTTACGGCTGAATGCTTTGGGAATAAAACATTTCATTATATTGTTAATAATCTCACAACATGCACATCTCTGGCAGTGTACAGTTCAACAGTGATGTAAGTGTGATGTCATTATGCATCATACTTTGTAAGTAAGTAAGTAAAGTGTAAATTTATATGGTACATATTCAAAAAAATCTGTAATTCGCTTAGCGCATTTTGTCATCAATGTCTGTATAAACTTGGATAAATTTAATTAATGTTGTTGACATGTAGTTTATGTCACAGGTAACCTGTACTTATATCAATGTGAGCGGTCGCCATTGTAATACATAAAAACTTGTATTTACTGGAACCCGCATATGGATACCCGGACTCATGTCAATGTGAACACAGCCTTACTTACTCTCAGTCTGTCCTATGCACCTCCTAGCTTGAAAGCAAAGTGCTGTAGCGTAACCAAAATTGATGTAAAATTGTCACGGGGGCATTATTAACCGGTTTGCTAATTTTTAGTTCCAAAGAGGGTCAGATATCAAGGTCACCGGATGTCAGTAACGTTTGGAAAAATGATCTCTATCATTTAAATGCCATGTTTACGCGCGAAAGCAGCTATGCTTTCAGCGCGTCTTAGCCATCGCAATTCTGTCCGTCCGTCTGTCTGTCTGTCTGTCACTCGGGTGGATCAGGCAAAAACGATGCAAGCTAGGATCACCAAATCTTCACCATCGGCTGCCTGGAAGACTCTAGTTTCAGGAACTGTAAAGCTTTTCCAGAAATTTGAAGGGGGTCACCCCGAACGAGGGTGCGAAATGAGAGGCGGGTGGTCAAAATTTGCGATTTTTGACCTGTAACTCGCTGTATCTCAGTAACGGTGCGAGATAAAGCCTAGGTTACTATTAATCACTAATAGGAAATCGTATACTGGCTTTTGATTGGCGCTGAATTCAATGACCTTGGATGACCTTGAACGCCAAAATAGGTTGTTTTACGGATTTTTTTCGTGATATCGGGCTGCGCAAGTCTATATCATTCACAAGGAGGCGCCACCGTCGCCAACGCCACACGCGCCTATGGCCGATGTGTATTATGGTTCTGATGGGCCGAGTCCAAGTGATATGCGATTTTCGAAACTATAACTACTGAATTGGAAATGCTATAGGCTTTCGCACGTCTCGTGAGCTTTGCTCAAATTTCTTGTTAGGTACACTTATGGGCTATGACGATTAGGGCCCACAATCTTTTGCGGAAAATTTTTCCAAATTCTACGGGACAGTTCACAAAATTCCGCAGCTCACCGAGGCAAAATTGTCCAAATTCCGCTGCTTACTGCTGCCTTCCGTTTGTGCGTAAACTAAGCTCTATTCTGTTTAAAAAACTTCACTTTTTGGAAGCTGGCATGGTGCTCAGTTATGCTAGCAACAGATAAAAAAAATTATCCATTTTTTTCTTTTTAAAAGTGCAATTTGTCAATTAGTCGCATTGTGTTTATGATTGTGCCATATTATGATGGTAATTATCAGTAGGGACGCAGTTTTAGGCAGTTTAGTTTGATTTTTCTTCGTGATATAGTTAGTCCAATTACGTTATCAAGCCAACGATTGTACTAGTCATTGGTCTTTTCTCAACTTCTGCAAAGTTCCATGAAATTCCGCTGCAATATCAAAATACTGCGGTAAAAGGCAAATTCCATGGCTCCATTCCACGGAAAACTGTGGGCCCTAATGATGATGCATTGAGTCTGAGACCCCTGCCTTAGGGCGTGGAAAGATTTGGGGGTTAGCCAAAAAAGCACAGCTACAAATTGCAGCCAAACCATCAGTTCCATGCTGCCATCTGGTGAATACAAACGAGCAGTTAGCTGGACTTGCCGCAGTGATTCTGCTTTTTGTCAAGTTACTTTACTTCTTGTCCTCTGTGCTGGCAGCTGATGCAGATAATTGTGAAACTTGCTGACATCTCGAATGAGATTCGTCCTATGAACGTCGCTGCTCCTTGGCTGGACTGCCTACTTACAGAATTCTTCAACCAGGTAATTTCGTATTTCTATTCGTTGATTATTTATTTCATTTGAAACTTGGAAACCAAGTACAATGCCAAGGCCATGAGCACTTATAGGCATCACAGTACATACAAATTAGGCATATGACAGCACAAAGGGGAAAGCATAAAAAATATAAAAACAGTATGAACACATTTGGCCCACAAATAACTGAGATATTTGAGTCTGAAATCGTTGAAAAACACTACGTGACACACGAATGGGTTGACACCACCCCTGTAAAAAGCTCATTATCTCAGCAAGTATACAAGATAGAAAGCTGAAATTTTGTATGTATGCTAAGGACACATTCCAGTGCATATGGTAATTTCTGTGTGAAAATCTTAGATGGTTGAGTGTACACCTGTGGTTGATTTGACACGGAATGACTCCTGTATGAACACAGAGTGATTTGGAGAAACTGGAGGGCTTGCCGGTCGCTCCATTCATGGACCGTGACAAAGTGACTAAACCCGCCTCTCAGATTGGATTCATCAAATTCATTCTTCTGCCGCTCGCTGAAAGCCTCGCCGAGCTCTTCCCCAGCCTAACCGTTGGTTGCTCTTTTATTTCTTCATTAAAACGTAAAAATCCAAAGTTTTGAAAAGCAATTGCTAGGGAAGAAACAGCTTGTTCTGCATAACCATAGACCCGTTACCAGGACTGGTCTCCCATTTGGTTAAAGACGCTGGCTGTTTATTTAATAGAACCGGCCATGTGGCTGACTTGGACTGTATGCTAGCTTAATTGGGTCTAACCCTCGCTGGCTCAAAGTGCCAAAAAAGGGGATGATGAGCTTCCTCGCAGTGGACTGTGTGAAATCTTCTTCGTTTTCTGGCTGGCTGGGTGTCATAAAAAGTGCCTAAACCAGCTTTCATTTTTGTATTGCTGCTTAGATTGTGTGTAATCTGTTGTTGGTTTATAATCAGTATAAAGTTGTGAAGTTAGTTAATGAAGGTTGCAGTTATGACCCCATACTGTTTATGTGTATGTCAGATTGTCGATACTTTGTAATTGTAATATATAGGTTCCTTTGTGTTAGTTTGTTTTCTGTATGCTCGTTTTAGTCGTCGCCAGTGGTGGTGATTGTTTCAGTCACTCACTCGCCTGCTGAGGGTAGGAGGCTGAGTTGACCTGTGTGTGTGTATGTGTTAGTCTGAAAGTTTAAGGTTTATAGATTTAAAGTGTGTAGCTTTTCATGGAAAACCCGTCACAGAGCTACAGAGCATCTCCTGCCATATGGGATCCAGTTAACACAGGTGAGCATGCCTCACCTTAACCCCGGCCAGACAGGTTGGTACTTGATTAAACTATCTCAGAGGGATGGAAGGCTGAGTTCACTTTGCTGTTGCTTATATATAGCAAGATGCTTAACATCGACAGAAACGGGTCAAGATGCAAGAAGATGTGAAGATGAAAAAGCAGACTATTAGCAGGCCCACCCACGGAGGGTAGGAGGCCGAGTTGAGCTGAGTGTGTGTTTGTGCGAATGTGTTAGAGTGAACTGGTGTCTCCGGTGGAAGTAGCTCTGGACCACTACGTCAAGATGCAGGATGAGATGGAAATGGAAAAGCACACAACGGATGCTGCGGATGAAACCTCGCAGTATGATGTGAACCTGATGCAGCAGCAGCAACCGGGGGTTGGTTCGTACATCGACAGACCAAACGTTGGACATCACACGTCCAGCATGGATGCGCTCGGCTTCGCTGTTGACTACAAGTTCAAGGTCCAGAAGATCGTCGCACGACCGGGTCTAGGCGGTGGCGCCAAGTAGCGTGGGCAACTCGATAGTCCGAAGGTTCCATAGTCCGAAAGTTTTAAGGTACTTTTGAGGGTGACCACTCGCCTGGAAAACCTGGAATTCTGGGAATTTTAAAGTGGTCAGGGAAAAGTGAGGGAAAATGAAGAGTCAGCAAAAAAATGGAGAAAAATACAATTACTTTTCTACCGCTGAAAATATAAACATTAGGCATGTTTGCAGTATACAGTCTTTGTTTCACATTTTCTTTTTTAAAATTCATTCTGCAGCTGTTACAACTGCAGCTGCAATTGAGTAAATGATAAATCCTGAAAACACAGACACTCCCTGGCCTGTTTTTAATTAATGCGAAGCAACAACCCTCAGTCATAGCATTACGCAGTATATCAACGAATCTTTGCCTGTTCCACTGGAAAAGTCGGGGAATTTTGTTTGGCCTGGAAAGTGTCTTTCCTGTACACTTCTACAGAAGTTGACTCAATCTCCACATTTCCTCTTAATTCTCAGCTGTGTCTTATGGTGATGACACACTGGCCAGTTTCAGGCGCCTGTTTCTGGCACCAGTCAACTGGCACCAGTCAACTGGTCAGTCTGTCATACTTTTCTGGTGCCAGAAACCGGCGCCGGTTAGAACATGTTCAATTTTGTGCCGAAAACCGACTAAAAAGCTGAACTGTGAGTGTTAAGTTTGAGCTAAAACAGCGGCTATAACGTCATCATTCTCAAAACTCTCAAAGTCAAAATCCATCTTTGGTTTTTTTCTGCCGGTACTATTTGCCAGCTAAGTGTGTCATGGTTTCTGGCACCAGACAACAGGCGCCTGTTTCCAGCGCCAGAAACAGACGCCGGAAACAGGCGCCAGAAAATGGTCAGTGTGTCATCAACTTTAGGTAGGGTTAGGGTTAGGTTTCAATGCATGTTGCAGTGTATGCTTTCAGACTATTGAACCTTCAGTTGACAACAGTAACATAGACTTATTTACCTGGGATCAGGGGAAGGGGGAGTTCAGATAGCTGAGGAAAATTTAATTTTAGACAGAAAAAAATCTGAAGATTTTTGAATACTTAACCATTCTCGTTAATAATACATTTTATTTTGGAACAAAAGTTGCAGATTGTTGGAAGTAGTAAAGAAATAGCGGTGCTAATGTAACGTAGAAGTGTGCATCGGGGACGTGGTTTCAAACCTTCAGTTTCTGACCGCAAATAAAACTGATCCACAGTTAAAGACTAATGCACAAATGGAAGCTTAAACTAGAGCAAATGTACTCAAGGGATATGGGTTTGGGCGTTTGAGCCCCCCCTCCCTGCAGCGGATAACTTTGACAACAAAAATTGCAGCCGAATACAACAGAAAGTCGTGTGAAGTTGAAGTATCATTCTTTTGGCTATTACCATTTTGGTTGGTTTGTCTGTTTTATTCTGCAAAATGTCATTTTTGCCTCAAAATGTCTTATTTTAGGACTAGGGATGGCAGAAAATCACAGCAGAAAGTAGCAAAGAACTCGGCAAACTTTTATGTAAATGACAAAACTCACGGCATCAAATCACGGGCCCAAAGACTATTATAAAGTCTATAAAACTCGACATCTAGCATTGACGACCGTCACCACATGTAGTGCAAGGTTTCATTTGTAAAATTTTGTCGCTGCAAAGCATTAAAATACATACAAGGGTCGCTCCATAAATAAGTTACAAAATGGCGCTATTTCATCTATTCTTAGAATAGGAAAAATCCAAAATATACGTTTTGTAGGGAAATTAATTCTGAACGTAGGCGAAAATTTTTTGGATGATGACGTCATTATTGTGACGTCATCAGCTAGTAGAACACAGTGTGTTTGTGTATTATTTTCCCCACCAGTAATAAATCGAACCCACAAGTGACAAATAGCATAGGAGCGAGAAAAAATAAACAAACCCAACGAGTTAATGTCACCTCTTTAAACGCTAAACATTATTGCTTCGTTTTTTAACATTTAATATCATCCGAGTTTGTTCAAACATTTGTCCCTTTTGTCAACAAGCATTTTTGTGTCTGATGCAAAGAATCAAGCTGGCTGCCGTCCCAGCCACTGACGAATGACTGATTGCACCTTTGCATTTTATGCAAATTTCTGCCCACCTGCCACTTCTACGCGCGAGAGCTAGCTAGCTAGCTATTGCGCGTATTAGCTATGGTAATTCTGTCCGTCACGACCCGGTACCGTTTCAAAACCAGTAGAGATAGAGACTTCGGGTTTTCATTATATGATAGCTTAGTGTCTCTAGTATTTCGTGACAAAATTTCATGCCACTGAGTGAAAGGGGTCCCCACAAACGAGGGGGCGAAAGAGGGGCACCCCTCCTAAAAAGACGTTATTCTACCGCTATTGGCTTGTCTAACGTGAAAATGGTTGCAGATAGGCACAGACATGCTGCTTATCATAACAAGCACTGGCAACGAGCTTGTTAGAAATGTCAACATCGATGACCTTAAACTCCCAAAATAGGGGGTTTTAGTGATTTTTTTGCGATTTTGGGCTGCGACACGCATTTCAAGAGTGAATTGCAGCGACATAGCTGGAGAGATACCAAGACAACCTGCGTATGAAATTTTCAGCATGGAATGTAGATTTCAACAATCTAAGTTTGGACCCTCTAGATTCAAACAGGCCTGTGCACGTGGGTGTCAAAAAAGGGGTACCCTTCTGAAAAGCGTTTATTTATCCGCTGTTGTCTTGTCTAGCATGTAAATAGTTGCAGATAGGCACAGACATGCTGCTTATCATAACAGGCACTGGCGACAAGCTTCTTAAAAATGTCAATATCGATGACCTTGAATGACTTTGAACCCCAAAAATATTGATTTTAAGTGATTTTTTGGCGATTTTTGGCTGCAAAAGAGTGAATTGCGACGAAATGGATGGAGATGTAGACTAAGATTACCTGCGAACAGGAACTGCCATGGGCTCTCGTGCGTCTCATGAGCATTAGCTCAGATTTCTTGTCTTACATCAAAAGTGTACTGTTCACATTGTAAAACACTTGTCGCCATATACTGGATGCATTTCAAAATGAATCTGAGTTGTATTAAGTACTTTTTTCCCACAAAACAAACAAAATAGCAATTTGTTCGTTACGGGACAATTTCAGTGGTAACTTCGTCTTATTTAATGTTTATAAATGACGTCTCAATGACGTCATCTTAACAAAACCCACATCTAGTACTAAGAATTAAATTCCCTACAAAACGTATATTTCGGTTTTTGCCTAGTTTAAGATTTCATGGAATGGCGCCATTTTGTTTCTTACTTATGGGATGACTCTCGTATTTCTATGACGACGTCACGGTCACATATTAAGCTAGTAAGTAACAAAGCAAACGGACTTTGTTACCAGTAGCAATAGCAAATATTTTTGTGTCAAAATCACACCATTTTTGTTGATTTAAGAGGAAAAATTATTGTAAAAAACGTTTAGAAACGGTAAAATCAAGACATTCTGGCTAAAAACACGGCATTTTGGCAAAATCATGGCATTTGACGAAAATCACGGCTTTTGTGATTTTCTGCTGTGCCTATTTTTAGAAGACAAGTATATAGCTCCATAGCGTACTGAAGCATGCAGAGGTTGTGTTTTTACTATGGGTTACTGTTTCTCATTGTGCGTATTTTATCTTGTAAAATGTGTTATTAGTCCGCCCGGAAGCGATAGCTTGCGGAGCGGACTTAAGTTTTAGCCCAGATGTTTTATTTATTAGTCCGCCCGTAAGCGATAGCTTACGGAAGCGGACTTAAGTTTTACTGCAGATGTTTTTTCCCGCGTGAGATCTCCAAGATGCGTGGGCCGACCGGCGTGAAATTTTGCACGATGGTCAGTACTAGGCACTATTTTATAATGCTGGTCCAAAATTTTGGGGGGCACACCCCAAAAAAATTTCAGGTGCGAAAAACATGCAAAATTTGGCCCGATTTCGGACGACTTCGAAGTTCGGCGGCGAATATCTCCGAAACGGATGAAGATATTAAAAATCGGATAGTCATTCCATCTATCGCGATTCCTCCTGCGTTAGGCGAAACAAGTCCGGTGAAGTTTGGTCCAGTAACCTTGGAGATTTTTACCCACCGAAAGCGCATTTTTCGGAAGACCATATTTCGGCCCCTGGGGGTGCTGCCGCCCAAATTTTTACACGCGCTAGAGAATCACCAAGTCTTACTAGCGCACCCCCCACCGGGGACGAGGGCCCCCCTTACAACTTTTTTCAAAGGGGGGTCAAAAATTGGCTTAAAATGTAGCGTATTAGATGAAGGATCTTTGGAGCCAATGGGAGTAGCTTCATGAGACTTTGCCACGTAACGTGCTGCTAGATGGGGGTGATAACAACTTTTAGGGGGCAGCGCCCCCTTAAAATTTGGGAGTGCAAAAAACGTGCAAAATTTAGTACGTTTAATGACAACTTTCGAATTTGAGCGCAAATATCTCTGAACTGCATAGGGATATCGACAAGCGGTAAACGGCGTTATCAAATACAGTTAATTCCGCATTGAATAAAAGAAATTGTGTGAACTTCAGTCCACTAACATCAGAGATTACGCGGCTAATGTTTACCCACCAAAATCAAATTTTTCGGAAGGCCATATTTCGGCCCCTAGGGGGTGCTGCGCCCCCAAATTTTTACATGCGCTAGTGAATGACCAAGTCTTACTAGCGCAGCCCCCACCGGGGACAGGAGCCCCCCTTACAACTTTTTTTCAAAGGGGGGGGTCAAAAATTGGCTTAAAATGGAATAAAGGAGCGCTTATAACTTCGGAGTTAGGGGGTGTAGCCCGACGAAACTTTGGCACTTGACCTGTCTCTAGGTGGGGGTGTGCAAAAATTGGTGCGATTTATGACAACTTTCGAGTTTGAGCGCAAATATCTCTGGAAGCGATGAAGATAGCGACAAAATCTAAACGGCGTTGACGAAAACGATCTTTTGTGCGTTGAACAAAAAATTTTTTTGTGAAATTCGGTCCACTACGAACAAAGGTATAAGCGCTCATGTTGACCTACCCTAAGTCGACAATGCACGTTCGGCGTATACCAATGCATTTGAGTTCGGGCCACGTCACTTTGATGCCGAGGAAATTTTACCCCCCTCCCCTAATTTCCCCAAGTCGGACTTAGGGCACCGGGCGGACTCACGTTGGGCTTTGCCCCAAATTTCTAGTTTTACCTCAGATGCCACCAAATGCTTTTTATGGTCTTTCCTTCCTTAAGATTTTTCCCAATTTCTTGTGCAATTCTTGAGGCTCTTGCAGCCAGAGACCACAAAGGGAGATGCACTTTTCACCCCTTCCCCCCACACCCTACTCAGAATTTTGCATGTAATAGTGACGTTTTTCGTTATTTTTCTCAAAATTATCCAGTTTCAGCTGACAGTGCAGGGGGGTTATAGTGGTTTGCATTGCATTTATTGCGTGGTTTACAGGGTAATTTGTTTTATGCCTTCAGCAAGAGTTGCTAGCAGTTTATTTACATGTCTAGGGTTCCCACTCTTTTACTGACAAAAAATCCAGGACTTTCCAAGATCCCCGTGAAAATTTTTTACAGGACCTTTTTGTAGCCCAGCAGAGATTTCAGATGTTTAAATGTAACATACTGGCACCACAAATTTAAAAGTAGGTAACTACAAGTAATCTCCGAGAAGTGAGAAGAAAAAAAATGATTTCCATTTGAGCCTACGAAAAAATGTGTGATTTTCGAAGATATTTTTCCAGTACATTGCAGGTCCTGGAATTTTCAAGAAAAAAAATCCAGCACTGTCCAGGAGGCGTGGGAACCCTGTTTGTCAGTTAGTCACATAATGGGTGCATTAAAACATACTCTACAGGGTGTGCCAAAAAAATGACCCAACTTGTTTTTGTTAGAACTACGTTAAATCTCCACCAAATTTGATAATTTTTTGCTTACAGATAGCCAAGACGATAGAAATACGTGAGGTACACTCACTGTCCACCTTACCTTGTTTATGTCAACGCACTACCGTGTAAAACAAAAATAAGTTGGGTCATTTTTGGCACACCCTGTAGTTCTGTTCTGTTGGTTTTTTGCATTTTTACATCGTTGTCACGTTGCATTGCGTGTTCTGTTCATTGCTCATACTGATGGTTTGCTTTACGTTCTCTGTTTGACATTTTTTTCTTTGCTGCTACTGACTAGGGCCCACAGTTTTCTTCAGGCCGAGGAATTTCGTGCTGAGCCGTGGAATTTGCCCTTTTCTGCAGAATTTTGATATTGCAGCGGAATTTTGCAGAAGTTGAGAAATGACTATTGATTAGTAGATCGGCGGCTTGAAAGTGCAATTAGACTAACTATATCACAGAGAACAATCATACTAAACTGACTAAAACTGCATCCCTACTAATAATTACCATCATAATATGGCACAGTCGTAAATAAACACAATGCGACTAATTGACAAATTGCCCTTTTGAAAAGAAAAAAGTATCGATAACGTCCTTTCTATGTTGCTAGCATAACTGAGCGCCATGCCAGCATCCAAGAACGAAAGTTTTTAAACAGAATAGAGCTTAGTTTACGCACAAACGGAAGGCCACAGTAAGCAGCGGAATTTGGACAATTTTGTGTCGGTGAGCTGCGGAATTTTGCAAAATGTTTGACGGAAAACTGTGGGCCCTAGTACTGACTGTTGTGCATTCGAAGACATTTCATGCCATTTCTTGTTAGTTTTATTGTTCATTTATTGTCGTTCCCTTTTTGTGAGTGCTGAAATATATTGGCACGATCTCTAAATGCAAAAGAATGTCTTTCAGAAGAATGCTGCAGCTCAGGGATTAATTCTGACAACATCTATTTGACGACTGTATATCAAGTGTTTGTGTTGTTAATTCGCAGATTTTACTCAGGGAGTAACTCCAAAAAGATAGCTCGATTGAACAGAAACTGCATGTACGTAACAGTGTCTGTCTGACGGGACGTGTGATCTCACAGCATGTATTCCTGCATTAAATGCTGAACTGATTTTTTCTGTTACTGAATTTTGTATATATACACATGGTCCCAAAATTAACGGCAGACCCGTCGAGAGGGTGGGGTAGAGGGGGGTTAGCTACCCCGGGCCTCGCGACGTTTGGGTGCCCCGCCATCGGCCAGAAATATAAAGTACGCCAGAATGTACCATTTTGAAAAGAAAAATTCGAAAAATTTTCTCCCCAGAGGAGGCCCTGTAAAAATGTTTGGGGTCCCCGCAAGAACGTGAAGGTCATGGCTAAACTTAGTTCCTGGGTGGTAGCCTGGGGAAGAAATTGAATATTAAGTAGCAGTAGGCTAAGACTACGAACGGTATCGTCGTAGCTCCTGTCTACAGAAGCCGTCTTACATAATAATAATAATAACACATGAACAATTATATAGTGCACTATCATTTCGAGAAATCTCTAGTGCGCTGAATGTGCTGTCAATACATATCAAAAAGAAATGATTTCAGTTTCATATGCATGCGTATAATGCAATTCTTACAATGTTAGGTTTGGCTCGTTTTTCGTGTTTCTGTAAAAGTTAAACTTACTAAGCAAGTAAGTAAGTAAATGATTTATAAAGCGCCAAAGTCTGAGAAAGAATCAGGGCGCATAGGATGATGGACGCTAGGTGGCAGAAAAGCCTGACTGAAAGTAGTGGGTCTTTAAGTGACGTCTGAAGGTAGCCAAGGTTTGACATTGACAATTTGAGAAGTTAAGGAGTTCCAAATTTTCGGTGGTGTTCTGTTATCATGTGTTTGTGTGCATTCTGCCTCGAAAGGCCATCCCCGAAATGACCTATATTATGTTGAGCAGGATGTTAAACCCTACTCACTCACTCACTCATAACTATATCATGTAATGTAATATAAAACGACAACTTGACACACTAAATATATTACTGATGGGAACTAAAGTGAAGATACTGCAGCATTACAGACAAGATGCAAAGTTTTTTTATTGTGAAACTTTGAAAACAAACTAAAAACTGCAGTACTATTTTCCGGAGTCCTATAAAAATTCCAGGGATGCAGGTTTTTCTAGAAAAGAATGGAAACTGGAGGCACAGGAACTTTTAAATCCTAATGCACTATAAAGCGATAGTTTTATTTCAAATTTTATAGCTAAAGATAACACCGGACCTCGTGAACGCATAAAGAGCAATCGTGGCTTGTCAAGATTGTGCACAGAAAATGACAAAATATTACTCTGCTATACAGTGACAGTCAAGAATGCACAAATCGTCTCTTTGTGAGTTCATGTTTCGTCAAGAAGTAGGATTAACGCTATAGCTAATACTTTCATTTACAAGACAAGAAAAAGATAAGCGGAAATGGCAGATGACACCAAAGTTAACCCAAACATTACCGATTAGCACCAGACAGCTGCAATGCAAATGAATGGACATTTTTTCTTCGTCCTGAGACATTGGAAATCTTCTAATCGGTTTTCAGTTTACTTTTTGGATATTAAAAAAGGTTCTTAGCAGATTAAGAGAAATGGATTAAAATAAAGATAATTCAACTTCTCGACCAAACATGAACTTGCATATTGTATGGTCAGTGTCCTGAAATGGTCCATTCTGTTATTCTCCATGTCAGCATAAATGAATCAATTTTCACAAATTATGGCCGACTAATACTGATCGTTATAGTTTATAAAGGCTGGATCACAATTTTTTCATGACACGGTGGGCCATAATGTACAGGGTGGGCCAAAAAAAGACACAAAATTTTTATATGCCAATAACTTCATAAATATTAACCGATTTTAAAAATTTTTTTTTCACCGATGGAATCAGCAGAAAATGTGTAGTAACATTAACATTAAAGATCCCACCACACCTCATGTGTCTCTACAGGGTGTTCCAATAAAAACGGATACCCAATTTTAACTTCGGGATAACTTCGGTAATTCAGCACCAATTTTAACCATTCTTTCACTGTTACAAGCAGAAATTTATGGCGCGTAAACGTGAAGTTCTTCCACCCACCGCACCTTTATTGTGTGACCACATTACCTAGCAAAACAAACACTGTCAAAGCTACAGTGGTCTCGGAGAACAGGCAACACATAAAGATATCAATTTCGTAGCATAAAATAGTTAAGCTTA
>Ga0209367_1003487_pt1 | contig 21407 bp, 11 predicted proteins | sample WorMetLIZISLAND2_FD_187412 | JGI IMG/M metagenome (GOLD analysis project Ga0209367, IMG submission 187412) | Marine gutless worms symbiont microbial communities from Max Planck institute for Marine Microbiology, Germany - Olavius geniculatus... ...
AATATTCATATTAATGCAATGCACCAACTAACACTACCAGTAGTCTAAGTTAACTGAACTGATGTGAACGTTAATGTGAATATTGCACAAACTGTGAGATGTTTCCCTTTGCATGTTTTTTTAGATTTAGATTTTTTTTTAGATTTAGATTTATTATGTATATCTTGTGGTTGCGTTTTGTGGTTGCGTTGTTAAAAGTTGCGCTTGTCAACTTTACATTAAACGAATATATGATGATGACACCACCTAAGTGAAACACACCTTATGCCATCAATAGCTGGGAAAGTGCTGCACCATTGAGAAAACCCGGTTGTCAATGTGCTTGCAACGGCCAGTGTCAACAAGAATGCCAAGACAGCTCCAAACAGCATAAGTCGCAGCCACATCTGCTCCCTGCAAGTAAGCAAGTAAGCTTGATACAGAATATCATTGGGGCGGGAACCTGCTAAATCTGTGGTGCAACACAACATTAACAAGTATACAAATAGTGACTGGCGTCGAGCTCATTATTGAAAATTTTTGACCCAAAGTTCGTAATATGTTGCCTGAGATCAAAGATCGAGGGCAACATGTTACAAACTGAGGGAAAAAATTCAATAATGATCAGATAAGATAAGTCTCTATTTGTTTTGTTATACCTCAATGCCTCTATGTGAAATCTGTGGCATTTTACACTCTCTTCGAATAAAGTAAACACAGCTGGCTGCAGATAATGTATGATGTACCGTTTAGCCACAATACAAGAATTCGGCATCGGCGTGGTCATGAACATCTCGAATGTTAATGAGGCGTGACCAGTGTCGGCGTGATGATGATGCCAATCAAATAGTGCCCTCTGGGAAAGCACTACTGTCAATAGTGCCTCCATGGAGGGCACTGCGTCACTACATTGTTGCTGAGGAGGTGACTATAGCATATTGTGAACATCACATAACGTGATTTGGATCAATTGCATGCAGGTATTTTGCGCTGAGGTATAACAATACATGATAAATACAAGTGGGAGCTACAAACAAGGTGCAGTGTTCATATTCTGCAGTAACTTCGGCAAATGCGGACCAATCTAAAAAATTCTTTCAGTCTTTACTACAAGAACAAACTGAGGATGAAGACAAAAAATCTGCCATTTTACTACCTTACAGAATATGAGAAAAGTCCAGGTAATTGATATAGTGTTGCTTATGCAAGATACATGTGCGACCAAAAGTGCTTTACAATCTCAGCAGTGGCAGATCATTGGCATCGGAGTGCAGCACATTATGCAGCCATACATTGCCGATGCCACAATACAAGAATAATGCTATTAACACACAATAAATACATAAACTGGCAAGATAAAAATGGCACAGAAATACAAGCACCAGCTGAAGGAAAGATAACTTACGCCACTCGAATCATAACACGGCTTCGGTTGACGAGATATGCCAGATAGCCGAAGCATCCAAGAGCATACAGAACACAAGCCAGCACATTAGACATAGTGACAAACAGGCACACAGATGAACGACCAGCGATGAATGTGCACAACGTTTGGTTATGCTCAAAGCTGCAGTTTGCAGTTCCATAAAGTGGACAGAAACCACTAAACTGATTCTGAACATTACAACATTCAAATTTCAATCACAATGTGTCAGAGAGAGACAGTAATGAAATTACATGTAATTCAATTATGTAATTCAATTACATTTGGTTTGGATGTAATTTGTAATTGGTAATTCAATTACATGGTCATGTAATTTGTAATTTCAAATTACATTACAGTTTTCGATTACGAACTGGCTACAGTTCCGTCGAGACGGAACTCTAGAAAACAGTTCCGTCAATGTAAATAAATAAGGAATTTACGCTGATGCAGCAGACTCGGACAAAGTTTATATAAAGTCTGTAGTGAGATATTCTTCATTGCAGCTGTAGCCTAGTGCATAAGCTATCAACCTCGTGTTTTGTAGGTTGCAGGTTCGAATCCTGGCTCTACCAATTTTATACTTTTTTCTTTTTTCAGTTAATACTGTAAATTATTATTGGGTTATTTTATCGTTTATTCAGCATGCTTTCATCATCTAAAACAGGTTTTCGTCGTCGATATTAGTGATTGTGTACGAAATGTAAATGTAAATCATACAAAGAAATTCGCAAGAGGGCGCTAATGTTTTGGGTAAAGGAATAGGATTTATTATTAATATGATGACTATGGCTAGGGATAAAGTTGGAGTTAGGATTAGTGTTTAGGGTTAGTAGTAGTGTTAGAGTTGGGGTTACGGCTAGCTTATTTGAGAGAATTTTGAGACGACATGTAAACACCCAAACTAGGTGTGTAACGTTGATGATGTAATCAAGACAAAGCCGGAGACCGTTTGATACTTCGCCTACTGGCAAGCCCATGATGTGCCGTCTGGTTCTGAGGTCGCTATAGTTGGCTGCGAACACTGCCGCACAGACGCCGTGGCGTTGACGGAACTCCGTATAATAAAATTAGAGTTCCGTCTTGACGGAACCGTAGCCAGTGCGTTTCAATTACATAACAAAAGTTACTGTTTTTTTCTGGATAACGGTAGGCCTAAATGTGTCAATATTCAGCCAATGAGTTACAAAAACATGCTTTCATCAATTTCCAATCTCAAAACAAAAAACCACGTAGAAAATATACCACGACAGAATCAATCACTCACATGGAGAACATTACTCAGGTATCCAGGCCAATACAGGTATCGTTACCTTGGCTAAACCGGAAGCAATAGACGATGCTAGACCAGCCGCAAATATCGTCAGATATAGAATAGCCTGAAGCAGCAAATGGCCGTCTAAATATAAGCACGTCATTACAAAAATTTATACTCCTGAAAAATATTTTAAAACTACTTCTACAGCACACGAAACTTTACACAGCGTCTATAACAACGAAAAGTAAACAACGAACCGGAAAAAAACTTATCAATGTCAACTAAGGCCAATAACGTAACGTATGAGGCAGAGATGTGCGGACGTGGACGCGTCGGCTCACGGAACGTGCGTCCGCAAGCATTTTGCGGACGGCGGACGCAATTTTTGACGTTTTTGCAGATGCGGACGCTCCATGAAAAAAACAATTTTTACTGCAACGTTCCTACTTTCTGTTGCTGGCAGTGCGGACGCGGACGCAAAATTCCAAGATCTGCACATCTCTTCTGGCATGAAGAGAGTGGCGACGAATACGATTACGAAGTACGGACTACGTAAAACCAAAGATCTACGAAGTAAGGAGTCAAACAAAAAACCAAGCTGTCGCTAAGGAAAACCGACCATACCGCGCCTACGTCTGAAGCTTAGCGTTCGACTTCCAATTACGGAGAAAGCGATTTCTTAGAGGTGACAGTTCCATGTACGCTATGTTAAGATCGCTGAAATTTTGCATGCCTAAGTCTAAGACACGTGGCTGGTTTTGATCGAGCTAAGCCTGTAAGTTAAGTTTCGCTGAGACCTTGTATTTTTTTGTCTAGAACCAAAGTCTTAAACCAAGTTTCAATTTCCAGTCAAATAGGCTATGTCAGACTTTGTCTAAACGTTAGTTTCAAACAAGTTTTAGCAAAACTTGTTTTCGCTTATCCTTATCGATGTTGCGGTGTACACACAAAGTTGTCCAACAAATTATATTGTAGCAAAAGTTGAAAACAAATATTAAATTTTACATTTTTTTTATTGATGCCCAAATAAATATGAAACAAGACTGTCAAGCCTTGCTCAAGCTATATAAGTACTGCCCGCGGGTAGACGCAGTATCGTATGCACACACCTTTATGTCCTTGATATTTAATCGCTTTCTACACCGTGTCCCGAAAAAACATCCCCGACATTTTCGACTGTAGCGTGAAAACCAATTACCAGATTTTGATAATTTTTGGGACAAAAATTCTTGACACAACTTGCCATCAAACGACCATTTAGTTTTCCACCTCACCCAACGTTTGTTTCTGCACTACCTGGGGAAAATACAACCAGCGAAATATCGCTTTTTTATCCAGTGCGATATGATTCCCCGACATTTTCGACTGTAGCGTGAAAACCAATTACCAGATTTTGATAATTTTGGGGACAAAAAATTCTTGACACAACTTGCCATCAAACGACCATTTAGTTTCCCACCTCACCCAACGTTTATTTCTGCACTACCTGGGGAAAATACAACCAGCGAAATATCGCTTTTTTATCCAGTGCGATATGATTGCGATATGTATTTTCCCCAGGTAGTGCAAAAACAAACGTTGGGTGAGGTGGGAAACTAAATGGTCGTTTGATGGCAAGTTGTGTCAAGAATTTTTGTCCCAAAAATTATCAAAATCTGGTAATTAACATAACGCGTGAAAACACATTTTGTTCACATTTCTGAATTCTGACACTACGGTTGACATTTTATCCAGTTGTCCATTTTTCAACTGCCTGTAGTAAAATTGCTTGCAGTGTTGGCTTGCTGTGCTAACACAGGCAAGGAGATGCTTTCTCCATTCATTGACAGCAGTATCAATAATGTTCTGCTCCAGACCAATACAGGCTCTACCAGTCACTTCTTGATTTCACAAACATTCCTAAACTTCATCTGGTAAACACACTGCTACATGACAGTCAAACCTTGGAATAGACCGGCTGTTGGAGCTCACAGATTAAGATAGATGGAATTTATCGATGTTTTTCATTCATTTTAGCGCGTATTATGCATGGTCTGATTTCCCCAGGTAGTGCAGAAACAGACGTTGGATGAGATGGAAACTAAAACACTTACTTAGTAGCCAGTTGTGTCAGAAATATTTCTGCCAAAAATTATTAAAATCTGCTGATCTTTATTTAAGTCACGATCGATAATGCCGGGGATGTTTTTTTCAGGTTTTCTGTTTATTTCAACACATATTTCGCTAGATCTGCTTTCCCTAGGTAGTGCGGAAGCATACATTAGGTGAGGTGGAAAACTAAATGGTCATTTAATGGCAAGTTGTGTCAGGAATATTTTTACCAAAAATTATAAAAAAATCCGATAATTGGTTTTTAAATTACAGTTTCAAATGTCGGGGATGTTTTTGGGACACAGTGTAGAGCTTGTCGCATTACATCGTCTTGCAAAATATCATCAAGCTAAGTGCAGCGGTTCGTAAGTTATTGTGTTAACAAATAAAAAAAACTTAGCGACCACTCATGCAAACAATATTGCCATCGTTTCCGCGGGCCGTAATAATATATTAGACCTATGCGTCCTGTAAATGGTATTAAGAATTCAAGTCTAATTTGTGGTCGTTAGCCGATATATTAACGTCAAACGTCTGCACGGCATGTATATAGGCCTATATGACAGTCAGGTGAACACGAAGTCGTGTGAACGACGTACGCCAGGCTCAGCTGAGAAGCGGCATCGATCAGCTGTGTACGTGTAGGCCTCAGCTCAGCCTACCTACATCAACATCATGAATCATGTCATCGATCCACGCCGACATTAGATGATTAGACGACGTGAAGTGGAATTAGCGGCGGCAACAGCAGCAACAGCAGAGCAGGCAGCATGCTTCAACAGCAGGATATGACTGATCACGTCAGTAGCTGCAGTCTCATGGCCAGACCGTGTCAGCGATGTCTGCATCGAGTGCGTCGTCTAAAACATGCGCAAACGATTTTAGCAGAGTCGAGAACCGTTCTATACGCATCCATCGATGCAACGTATATCCAGAATGTCAAGCTATAGGGGGATGAATTCTTATGACACGACAGAACTACACAGTGTCACAAAAACATCCCCGACATTTTCGACTGTAATTTGAAAACCAATTACCAGATTTCAATAATTTTTGGTACGAATATTTCTGACACAACTTGCTATCAATTGATTGTTCAGTTTCTTTACCTCACTCAATGTATGCTTCTGCACTACCTAGGGAAAGCAGATCAAGCGAAATGTATGTTTAAAAAAACAGAAAACCTGAAAAAAATCATAAATATTATCGATCGTAACTTAAACAAAAATTAGCAGATTTTAATAATATTTGGCAAAAATATTTCGGACACAACTGGCTACTAAATAAGTGTTTTAGTTTCCACCTTACCCAACGTTTGTCTTTGCACTACCTGGGGAAAGCGGACTAAGCATAATACGTGTTAAAATAAATGAAAAAACATCACTAAATTCCATCTATTCTAATCTGTGGGCCCCAACGGCAGGTCCATTACATAGTTTGACTAACATGCAGAGTGTGTCTGCCAGACAAAGTTTAGGAATGTTTGTGACGTCAAGAAGCAACTGGTACGGCCTGGATTGGTCTGGAGCAGAACATTATCGACAATGAGACAACTAGCCATCAAATAACAATTTAGTTTTCTACCTCATCCATCGTCTGTTTTTGCACTACCCGAGGAATGCAGAACCAACGAAATATTGTTACATTGTTACTCAACATAAATTAGCTCAACAAAAAACTGAACTACAAACCTATTATATTACTTTCTTAAATACGTTTTTTGCGCCCTGGTTCTTTCTGAGACTTTGACGCTTTATAAATCATTTACTTGCTTACTTACTTACTTAAAATGTTTGGGATGTTTTTTTGAGACACAGTGTATACAGATAACCGAGTGATGATGATGGTTATGATGATGATGGCGTCAAGCTTCTTGCTTCATCATCGTACATGATCGTTGAAATAACAGCAAGTTCCTATTATTTATGACTCACGTGATCTACGATTAAAATCATCCTGGTGTATTCAGATTGTTCGTCTGCACAACGACTTCATAATAGACGAGCTGCGATAATTTTCGCAGTCTTTATACTCTTTGGCGTATGTACATGTATATGATATTACACTGTCAACTCGCTGGGCGGCGGCAGCTATAGCAGCATACTGCTATGAGTGAATAATTGTCGTATTTCGCAGGTGCACTGGAAAATGCGGATCAATGGAATATGCACCTGAACGCGTGATGCACATCACAGCAAAATATACGCGCAGTAGTACTAAGCGACTCGATTCCTCATCTGATGGGCGGCTGCACCGTGCTGCTGGACACACGTAGCCTACGCCACGCATGCAGACTGTACCATAGTCTGTATACCTGCGTTTACACCACATTATCCAATTTATAAACGTTGGGAGAAGGTTCAATCTCAGGTCTCCGAGAGAAAGTTAGCACTGTTTAGGTCCGTTCAAATTTTAATTGCATTTTCTCCAGCGTTTCAGACCTAGAATGTTTCAAAATCTACAGCGGCTGAGGCATAAATCAGTAGTGTTTTCAGATCTTTTGACTAAATGTAGGAAAAAAGCTCCCGAAAACAAAAAAAATGGGAAAGAAAAAATTAAGAGATAAATCGGGAAAAAGAAAAAAGTAAAAGAGACAGAAGAAAAAAATAGCAGAACTTGCTTTAACGGCTCACGGGGATAGCTGCCTGCATGCCGTGCAGACGATCTACCTTTTTATCGTATCGGCGAAATAGCTAAAACTCTGCAATCGGTATATGAGAAACGGCGTCGGAAAACGCAACCTGGCGTTTGTTGTCGGCATCAATTTCTGGATCGTGTGTCATCGGTTTAAAGCTTTTACAGTCGCCGTTTGGTGGATGAATTAAGTCGGGGAACGGACAATCGCTCTCACGGACAAATGCCCGTATGAACTATGGCCTGCTACCGCCGGCTAGGATGCAGCATAGGGCAATAGCGCGTAGACACACCAACACGTTGCTTGCGTTTTGTATTGTGAACTTAACTCACTCCTGTCACAGAATCTATTATAGAATTTATGTGAAATACCCAAAAGTGCATTAACTTGTTAGTTTTTTTATAAGTATGATGACAAAGTATGTTCATTCCTATTCATGTTTTAACGCAGTATTTAAAAAAAGATTGTTTTAATCGATTAACTGACGCAAGCAAAATACATGATTTTTTTCTGCGAAAAAGACGACTTTTTTTACAGTAAATCTATAACAAAAAAGTTGTAGGCTACTGCTTAAAAGTGTAAAAAAACGTTTATTACATCTAAAGTCATATGACAATGACAATGTTCGTTAGCTCGTCTAGCTCTAAAATTCTAGCAAAGTAATTATTCAGAATAACCACTTCTAAGAAGTAAACTCTGTCCAAAAGTCAAATTTTGAAGCAACTGGACCTTGCGTAAGCCTATACTATAAAGTCGTCTGTCTGCGGGGCGGGTGTCCGTCCGCTATAAATGTCACTAATTGCCCTATACGAGCGTCTGTCCGCCCCTGCAGTAGCAGGCTATAGTTCATACGGGAATATGTCCATGCTGGCGGATGTCCATGCGGTAACGACTGTTCGACACCCGTTAAGTCGGGTATTGATCGTGTGTCAACCACGTTATAGCTCACTTAAAATCCTATCAGCACTAATTATAAAACAAAATAATATCGTCATAAGCTATACGCACAGAGATGTAGACCAGGGTAACTCAAATACAAAGTATCATCAACATTCTAACTTTGTTCGTAAATTGTGTAGGCTCGCGGCTTTAATAATGTATTTATTTTTGCATTTTTCTCATACGATAACACGGTTTTAAACATTTCATTGTAGTAAAAATTGTTAAAAATTCGTTGTTTAAAAACCGGGTGAAAATTATTTGAAAATTCCACGTACTGTGACTACTGGCAGTATTTATATTATGTAACTTTAAAAGTGTTTGCAATCAAAACATAGTTACAACGAATAATATAGGCCTATGTAATTAATAATCAATCAATCAATGGAGTTTAATTCAGACATAGGTCCATAGAACTACACCACTCCAAATGTATAATAAAAATGATAAAAGAAAGTATAAAAACACTAATACACATGTTTGGTTGAGAACAACTTTTTATTGCTAATTGTCCACAGTATGTGCCAGTGAAAGACTTTTTTAAAATCAGTTTATATTTGGCGAAGATATGAAAAATGACAAAGTGGGACGTTTTGGGGACACAGTATACATTTATTATATGCAGACCTAAGTTTATTTTAAATACTAGTGGAAAAATATGTCCACAACGCCGAGTCATAAACACCCAGGCAAAATGACTAACTCGCCTATCGATGGACCCTGGTCATCGTGTACAGTAACGTTAACTGTAACTTGTATTTCTTCGAGACGTAGACCCTATTTACTTTTTACGCGCGACAGCATGTAATGCTGCGTCTTAGCTATTGTTGAGGCGTCCGTCCGTTTGCCATCCGCCTGTCCGTCTGTCGAACTTTGCGGGCTTGGCAAAAATACGTCGAGAATTATAGAACAGAAGGTTGTTGATAAAATAGGCCTGTCCAAACATGAGAATAGTAGAGTTCACCTACGAGCTTATAGGTCCTGGACAACGTCGTTAGCTAAAACATATTGGTGTATGGCTGGAAAAAGTATTTGAGGAGCACTTTTTTCACTTAATTTTAGCAACATTTTATCCCAATTCAATGCGTAGCAGAAAAAGGCTTAAAAGTAAAGAATTAGTCAAATTTTGCCGCATACACTGGCGGTTACATCCATAATAGGCTCACCTGTGAATGTCACGTGACATACATGTATATGACGTTTTAACGACAAGATGTCCGTCTCGTGGCAATTAAACAACGAAGATAGGAGGAAATGAACTGTCCGATGTGCAAGTCACGTTCACGATGGACTTTACCTGTTGTCATACCTGTGCGTACCTGTCTAATTATTCTTACCGCATCGTTCTCTGTATTGGTTTTCCTGTAATAACACTGAGCAGTAAAATTCTATCAAGACATCGGTAATTACTTTGCCTTGGCTGCAAAAAAGTTTAGTTTTATATTTTCGTAATGTGTCTTTGTAATATTTTAAGTTAAACGTTACTAATGTCAGTGCATCTGCAGAGCAAACTATCCTGACGCTCTGTTAAACAAAAAAGTAAACATTTAAACATTAGATGTACATGTACACGGTGATTCATAATTACGGGAACACTTGGTTTTTATTGAATAACTCCGTGAAACACTGGCTAATTTTGATAATTTTTGGCAGGCAACATTGCGAAGAAACTTGACGTAAACAATTGTAGTTTAGCCCACCTCACCTTAATACTGTCGTTATACTACCTTGTGAAATGCAGAAGTCGTAGTTTGGCCATTTACAACAATGAATTCATACTCTGTAGCGCATGCGTCGGCTTAGAAAATCATTGAAACCACAAAATCATTGAAAATTTGTTAAGTATATAACAATTATTATATTTATTTTAATATCGTATGTCGACGAACTGAAGTGATGCACCAGCAGCGAGTGAACTGCTCTGGGTCGCGCGTTATTGAACATGCTGTTGGTGAGTGGCGTCAACGTCTACCACTTGCGTTCGTGCTGCAAAAGGACATTTTGAGCACATGCTGTAATTCAGATAATGATGTGAGACGTGTGACTTCTTGAGATATAATAACTGTTACTCGTGTTTGTCGCTATTCAGTTAAGCATTTCTGAGCCGACGCATGTGTTACCCAGTATGAATTCATTGTTGTAAATAATCAAACTACGATTTCTGCAATTCACAAGATAATGTAGCGACAGTATTAAGATAAGGTGGACTAAACTAAAGTCATTCACGTCAAGTTTCTTCGTAAAAAAATTATTAAATTTGCCAATGTTTCACGGAGTTATTCAATAAGAACCAGGGGTGTCCGCAATTATGAATCACTGTGCATATTTTGTACATATGGGGAGAAAAAGGCATGCATGCATCAAGCCCATTTTTATGCACGTGCGTCAAATTTGATTACGACCGGTTGACTTACCTGGTCGCTCTACCGCGTGAGCATGTGATATATAGATTAAATGTTCTTGTTTGTTTAACTTATTTCGTGTTTTTGTGTGCTTTATTGTAAGAGCGTGCACATCTGGCATCACGCGTGTCCAATAAACTGCTTGCTTACTTGCTTACTTACTTATTAGTATCTTTGTCTCGCTACCGGTTCGAGCCCGTATCACGGACATGTCACTGGCAGTGGCAGCGAGTCTATACACACATGCACCCGCGGGACACAGAAGAGAGAGACCAGCACACATGTCGCTGGCGTTCAAACAGTAAAGTGGATTATCGCGGCCGGTGCTTGGAATGTTCGGCGACAGACAGGCTTCCGTGCAGTCACGTGATGTCGCCTGTCACGTGATCACTGCTCGCGGAAGCTGGGCTTTTACTCGTGCAACAGCAGCAGCAGCAGCAGCAACAGCAGTGGAAGATGCCTGATCTCTGCTGCTAGGACTCGCAACTTGCTGCTGCGGCTTTCATTAGCTGTCGAACTGTTCACTGCTACTGCAGTCAGCGCTAACCAATGCTATCACTCGACTACGTCTTTCGTCTGTACCGTTGTACAATATTTATCACCTTCGTAAGTACACCTTACAATAGTAATCATTCAGTCGCTTAATAATAGCAATAGCATCGTCAGTGGATGACAATGTTGTCTGAACTGGTTCTATCACTCAGTCAGTGATAGAGACTGGCTCACTGTATAGGCCTGCATTTAGTTTTTCAATGCGTTCTTACAATTGTCAGCATATAGCTTGCTATGCAAAAGCCCTGTCCTAGATAGCAATGCGTCCCCCGTCTGTCTGAGTTTGTCTGTGAATGTCGCACTGTTGTATTGTGTCACAACGACGCAATCCAGGATTACGAAATCTTTACTGTCCGCTCCATGATTTTATAGACCATGAATAACTCTAGTATCAGGATTTTTAAGGGTTTACAGAAATTCGAAAGGAGTTACCCGATCGACGGCGTTAAATAAGGAGTGGGAAAAATTGGCGATTGTCGCCGTATTTCCGAAACGGCACGTAACAGGGCCAAAGTCACTATTGATCACTATATAACATAATAAAAAGTTCGATAAGCGCTTTCAATTGCTACCAAAATCAACGACCTTGAACGGCCGTAGTCGTACTGTGCCCTACTGCACAAATGACGCGTCTTTCGGAGCTCACTCTGGAAATTTGCAAGACGATAGGTACGAGAACATGACCTTGTCGAATAATACTAATAGGGTGTTTACACGATCCAGCAAACGTCCAGCATTAGCGCGTGTATTTTGAATACATTTGCTGGAAGTTTGCTGGACGTTTGCTGGATCGTGTAAACACCCCATAACGAGGACAATGTTTATGACGCTATTATTATACCAAGGCCATTGCAGGAGTGAATCCGGCTCATTTTATGAATCCATAGAATAATGCCGTGCGTGGGATGACCCCTAGTTCCAGCTTGATTTACGAGTTCGCCTGTATAGGATGCCAGTGCTTACATTAGCTAGTGTCAATTTGATGATTTTATTATTACTTATTATTACTGTCCCACAGAGAATAGAGAGAAAAGGCTGAGTGAGTCGACCTAAACGTTACAGTATGATTGTGCAGCTCGTGCCCATAGGGCCTAGTGGTTCATGTGACGCCGAGAGGCTACGGCGTTTCCAAATAATCTCTGTTCTGCGAGGAAGCGAGTCTTTCATTCCTCCCGCTTTCGGCATCAGATCGGACCATAGCCGTCCCTAACTTTTACATCTGGTTTTGCCACTGATCGTGTATGTCGAATGTCAGATTTCATCGAGCTTTTCTTCACTGTACGGAATGTCTCAACTCGGCCATCAGACGACTTAGGTCTAATGCACAATTTCTTAGCTGTACTTTACAACGAGATATTTTGTTGTTGTGGGTTAAGCCTACTGTGCTATAAATGGCGAGTTAGAGGTCAATTAGCTGATATTTTGACTGCAGCTGTGATTATATATAAACCTTAGCGAGTGCGTCTGTTCTGATCAACCACACAAGTGCTCTGTCTGTGAAAAAAGTAACCCATTCTGTGCACGTGTGAATATTGCAGTGATAAAATAGTTCAGCAGTAGGCCTATACGCTTTCGTTCGTGTGTCGTTTCAGCGGGGAACATGTCGGCGGCTGATGCGCCCGCAGTGATCGAGCTGAACGTTGGTGGAATCCACTACGCGACCACGCCCACCACACTCACCCGCTACAAAGATTCCCGGCTCCCGGAACTGATGACGTCACCCAATGAAGTCACCGGGAGTGACGGTAAGTCGCTGGTGGTAGGTAAGGATGCGAACGGTCGACGTTTTGTTGATCGAGACGGCGAGATGTTTCGATACGTGTTGGACTACGCGCGCACCGGCAGCGTCGTCCTACCAGACGGCTTCACTCATCGTCGTCGTCTACTCGTTGAGGCTGAATTCTTCCGGTTAAGCGGGATGGCGTCGGAGCTAGTAGCGACGGAGGGTTGCGGCGGGGTGGGGGAGACGGTCGGCGCCGAGGGAGGTGCGAAAACGCCCGGGTACCTGTTGATCGGTTACCGCGGCACGTTTGGCTTCAGCGGGCGCGGCGCCGACGCGCACTCTGACACGAGGTTCCGCAAGATTTCACGCATCCTGGTCTGCGGCCGCGTGTCGCTGTGCCGCGAGACGTTCGGCGACACGTTGAATGAGAGTCGAGATCCAGACCGCGGCAGCGCTGACCGCTACTCAGCACGCTTCTACCTCGCCTACATCATCACCCTACGGACTGTGCTGCATGTTTCCTACAAATACAGATTGAGTGCACACATTTAAACTTCTTTCACAGCCAACTAGATAGCGCCGGAAGCAGCACGCTTCTACCTGAAGCATGCGTTTGTTGAGCAGGCGTTTGACGCTCTGCAGGCGGCCGGGTTCCGCATGATGGGAGCGTGCGGCACCGGCATGAGCTGTACGGGAGATCGCAAGTCGGTCGTCCCCGACTCCGAGGAGAACAGGTGGAACCACTACAACGAGTTCATCTTCTGTCGTCCCTGAATTACACATTTTTACTTGCTATTTTATTTCTATTACTGTTATTATTTTTACCTTCGATATTTCGTTTCCGGGGAAAGCTATATTATTATTAGTTTAAGTCGAAAACAAATTCTCGGGCAGTTCAGACACAAAACGGTTATGGCATTGTCATCATGTCGTGATTATTATTCTGTTGAATTTTTTTGTGCAGTAAAAACCCCAGAGGCTTAGAACTCCAAATGAAAACTAACACTGCAGGCGCTGCGAGTAGGCCCTTCGATTCTCAAGACAAACGTCTTGAAGGACTGTTCCTGCGCCGCGGTTTATTATTATTATCAACACTGTGTAAATGGCTTTAGTGACACTGTAGCGACGCAAGAGCACTTCTCAAAGTCACACCGAGGTAGAAGAGGCGCACGTTGACTTGCTGTCCATGCACGTGTACAATGCGCAGAGTTTTTACGCCGATAAATAAACAAACCACACTCAGCTTGCTCTGGTAGGCCTACTGTTTTCACATTTATGGCTGCAGCCGTGCGCCATAAAGCAACCGACGGTGTAGCTTATGTAATAGGCGTGCTTTAAGTAAAATACCGCACTGTCTGGAGTGGTATAAGCTCGTACTGCATACTCGCTTATTCACTCTAGCAGTAAGTACATAAACGTAAAAAACTGGTTAAATGCTTGCTACGAATATATACTAGAAACATAATATTGGCTTAGTCCTATACGTATTAATGCAGCAGTGTCTTTTGAGCGGAAAATTGGCACACCGCTTGCTTTTGTCATGGGAACGTTCACACCAATTTTGATTTCTCTGCGTGTTTTTGTTTTCAGGTTAGTAGCCCGTACGAGACGGCAGACCGACAGACTGCCGGACAAACGGACAAGACGCGCAGTGCAGCTTATTAGGACGGCTACATAGCCTAGTATAGAGTGGTGCAGAAAAAACGGCACATAGTTTACGGCACCACAATTTTGCAACTTCACGCCACAAAGCCATGTGTTTAAAAAATAGTACACAGTTTTAAAATGTTGCGACAAGAAGTGCGCACTGCAGTTAGAATAACGAGAAAGCCCAGCTGTCGCTAGTGAAAACGCGCTACAGCCTATACTGCTTTTGTTGCAGTACTGACCTTCAAGATCATCCAACGTGGATGATTTTTAAAAATTTCATCTGAAAGGGTGTATGCGATTTTCTGTTAATGATCGATAGCAACCTAGGCTTCATCTCTCACCGTTTCCGAGATACGGCCACTTACAGCTTAAAACCTTTCATTGAAAATTGCGGCCAAACCGCTGCAAATATAGACATGGTTATTGACAGCTTATAGCAGGTTGCCAGCGCCCTATCTGACGATACCATCGCCGACCTTCTACGACTACCGTTTAGCCACAGTACTGTACGATTGGCATGCCATAGTGCGTTGTGACCTTTCAAAGTCATCCAAGGTCAGTGATTTTTATGTCATTTGAAAAACAATATAAGACTTCTTATTAGTGAAACAGCAACCTAAGCTCTATCTCGCACTGTTTAGCCACAATACATATGACGACGACGACAAACAGCGAAGCAACGACGGACAGACGACATATCGCACCAGCGCGTGGAAAACGATTAAGTTCAACTCGCAAGGTTCGAGAATCATGGGAAAATCCATTAGCTGGTTGCATGCGGTTGAACATTTGCATGTCTCCAGGAAGTCATGAAAGTTGTAATAAACGCATTGCGCAACGTATTTAAGCTACGTAAGGCAGGCATTATTATGCCATTATTTTTTTAGCAAATACAGTACACATTTTATGCCGTGAGTCATATTTTGTAAACTGACTCGTACAGCATTGTTTATAAATGACTGCATGCAAATTGATGACAATTAACTGAAAATAAAATGTCATGGAGCGTATTTAATTTGTGTCTCAAACAGTGGCGTATTTAGGAGGAGGGCCACGGTGCGATGCCCCTCTCTTTGGCCCGACCATGAAATTTTTTTACAGGCGACTTTATATCAAAAGGTGCGTTTTTGCCATTTTCCAGCAATAACTGCAAAGTTCAACAGTGTTTGATGGTCTTCTTTCTTATCGATATGATATGCGATTGCATATTGTGAATTTCATTGCCTTTCAATAATTCACACTAATCCGTGACGACGTTTTGCGGTTTGGTTAACTTTATTTTTTGCGAAACAACGCAAATTTCTGTGATTTTCCGCGTTTCCAAATTTTAGAAAAATGGGCAATTTTGCGGCTTCCATTAAACGTCCAATAGCCAAAACTGTTTCAGCTTCAGGGTGGCTTTGCCCCTGACCCCCCACCAGGGGCTCTGCCCCTGGACCGTGGTGGAGGCTCCGCCCCCAGATCCCCGTTATAGGCTTGCGTTCCGCGCGCTCGCCATGCCCCCCTTTGCCAAATCCTAAATACGCCACTGGTCTCAAAGCCGGGGCAATGCAGCATTTGCACATTTTTGCTGATAATCTACACCGTATCCGAAAAAAAGTCAACACTTTTTTCCAAATAACTTCAACAAATTTAAACTTATTTTTTTTATAATTTTTGGCGCACGCTTTCACAATGATACGCTTTATAAAAAGCATCTCAAACTAATCTTCAGAATTTACTTTTCACTAAGTATAGCTAATTTAATCGTGACGTCATCGAAAATGACATTTTTGCGGAAAGATAACGTCTAAATGAGCCTCTGCAATAAAAAAAACAGGAGACTAATAAAAAATATTGCAATAAAAAAACTTCAAAGATTGTTGGCATAGAAATAAATTATTTTTTTATCACAATTTTAAACCTAGTCTTGTTTTTCGTCATGTTAACGCGTGGCCGTCGAGTGCAGTACGCGAACGTCGTTGTGCAGTAGCCGTTATCAGCAGGCAGCGTTATTTCTGCAGCGTGTGCTAGCATCGCGATAGTGTAACATTTGTAATAAACTTGTTGATTCAAAAGTTGCTTGACAGCAAGTTTTTGTCACGGTTGATGACAACTGAGGCAGCTACAGGCTAAAAAGCCTATTTTTGCATTTCTGTCTATTTTGGTGCTGAGTAAAGTAAGAATACGAAGAGTGTTTTATTGTACACGGTAAATTGGCGTAAGTATTCGGACGAAGTGGATTATCAGTATACTGTCAGTAGCACGTTGCTTTATTGATGCTGCTTACAAGAAGTTATTATCTTGTGTTTAATTTTGTTACGCGCGAAAGCAGCTACTGCTTTCAGCGAGTCTTAGCCATCGCAATTCTGTCCGTCTATCCTTCCGTCCGTCCGTCCGTCTGTCTGTCACACGGGTGAATCAGTCACCAAATCTTTACCATCGGCTGCCGGAAAAACTCTAGTTACAGGAACCGTAAAGCGTTTCCATAAATTCGAAGCGGTCACCCCAAACGAGAACGCTAAATGAGAGAGGGCGGGAAAAATTTGCGATTTTCAGCCAATAAGTCGCTGTATCTCAATAACGGTGCGAGATAGGGCTTAGATTACTCGGAATTCGTACACTGGCTTTCGATTGCCACCGAATTCAATAACTTGTGGATGATCTTGAAAGCTAAAATAGGGCATTTTATGGATTCTTTGGCGATTTCGGGCTGCGAGACACATTTTAAGAGCGAATTGCGCCGAAATCAATTGAGATAGACATGGAAAAGCTGCATACGAACTTTTTAGCACTAAATGTAGATTTCGATAGTCCAAGTTTTGATTTTCTAGGTTCAAAAAAACCTGCGCACGCGAACGTCAAAAAGCGGTACACCCGTAAAAGTCGTTATTTTACCGTTGTTGGCCAGTCATTCGTGAAAAAGGTTGCAGATAGGCATGGGTATACTGCCTATCGCAACAAGCACTAGTGACGAGCTTTTCGGTCGTATCAACATCGATGACTTTGGAAGATCCTGAACTTCCAAAATAAGGGTTTTTAAAACTTTTTTCATTGATTTTTGCGATCTTTGCCTGCAGCGCAGACTCTAAGAACGAACTGCGACGAAATGGCTGGAGATAGACTGACAGTTTGCGAACAGGAACTGCTATAGGCTTTCGCGCGTTTCGTGAGCATTAGCTCAAATTTCTCGTTGAAGTTATTAACCAAAACACTGTTAGCTTTTTTACTTCGGATACAATAAAAACGGCATGTTTGATGACGTTAATTACGTCAACTCTACGTAGTGACATGGCAATATAAAAAGAAAATATCTTAACAGTTCATTAAAGTGAATATTCAAGACGACTCCTGCCAAAAATTATGAAAATAGGTTAAGTTTTGTCAAAGATAATTTGAAAAAAACCGTAGACTTTTCTCGGGACACGGTGTATAGACGGCGTCGCCGCCTAAGCATTTATCTTCCTCTTTTTCTTCTCCTGTCTCTTATGCCCTTTTCCCCTTTTTCCATGTATTTCCTTTTCCCTTTTCCGCAAATTTAGGGGAGCGCTGTGAGCTATAGGGACCTTAACAGAGCACTAGCCGTAGTCCGTAATGCATTCGTGTGACATTTTGGACTCAAGAGCGTGGCAGCAATATCGTTTCTTTTTATGCAAAATCGTAAACAAAACGTTACACGGAAGAGATTTTTATTTTATTTTGTAACTGTTTTTTTAAAATACATACCTTCTAGTCGGCCGCCAAAGTGCCGCTATGCCATACCGACCCATGCCGTTTTACTTTGAGCCTTGCCGGCTGCCCCAAAGATGCCTCAACGACTTTTTTTGTGAGCTTTTAAAGCCCATAACGCCTGCAATAATTGCTCTGTATAGGCCTACTTTTTACTGACAAATATGCAACTGACGTATGTCGACGTTTAGCTTTCACGTCTGTTATTGTTTTTTTATAGCTAATTACTGTAATTATGAAACACTTTTAAAACGACTGCACAATGTGGTAGGTTTTAGCGGCGATATACCTTGTAGTATGGCTGAATAAGCCATATTTCCAGCGGCAAAGAACAGCCATATTCACCAGTATACAATGGCGTCGTTTGCTTTCTGCAAAATACATCACAGGATAACCGGCGGCATCACAGAACAACTAGCTCGACAAACTATAGGCCTTTACAGTGGAGTTAACGACATCAATGAGATGGCCTACAGCAGGTCGAATTTAATTACGCGAGGCATTTTTCACACAACTTGGAGTCTAGAGCAACCCCAGTCATTATTAACTGGACAGGTCCTAAAAGACTATGAAACAGTCTCTCAAAAATTGTGATTTATTAATGTGACTTTGGTGGCGTATTTTTATTACCTAAAACGTCAACTCCGTACTCCAATTTTATGAATTTAGGCCCCTGTTACGCACTGTTCACAGTGTAGCACGGTAGTGCGTAACACTGTTGTAAAGGCGACTATCAAAGTCAATGGGAAACCCCAAAATTTGGACACCCGTAGCCCCAAACCCCTGAATCAATCGACTTAAAAATTGACTTGGATGATTACGTCGGCGGTCTGACCTATACGTGCCAAAAATAGTACAAATCGGCCCAGTGGGGTCTGGCGGGGGAAAGGGGTGAAATATAGTGTTCAACTGGGTTATTTTTTCTTTTTTTACTTTTCTTGCCAAGCTCTGGAGAACACAATTTTGCGAGTATCGCCGCATTCTTTGCACTGGATGACGTGTTTCGGTGAGGACTGATTTCCTAGGGGGGTCTCAACATTCATCTTTCATATTTTCCTCTTAAATCCCCCAAAAACCGAAAATGCGTTCTAATTCAGTGAGTTCCAATTCAGGCAACTCTCCCCTATTGGCTTACAGGATAATGCAGGGTGGAAAACGTTAAATGTGGTCACGTCACATGGTTTGTAAGGGCAGCCAGTTCTTCGCTAAGTTTGTTTTATCACACTGTGTCCTAGTAAAATGATTTCTGCTGTTTTGGATGTGTGACTTGGTCCCCCTTACACAGTAATAGATATCTTTATTTCGCCTCAAGGGCAGCCACAAACACAATTAAAACTGTAACAAGACAAGCACACACACAAAGAGAAACAGATTTGAAAAAATAGAAGAACCGTAAAATGCAACCAAACACACAGACGCACACACACCTTCACATAGTCCTATGCTAAAAAATAGAGTTCTGAACATGCATTAAAAGCAGACTAGAAAATCGACAATCACCCAATAACCGTTCAATAAATGCACAATGTCTTCTCTCAGTCAATTGTTTTATCCCATCAAGCTTCACACAAATTCTTAAGTAATCCAGACTGCTGCGATCACACGCACCAAAAATCTTGTACAAAGCCCTGTTTATACAACTCTCAAAGACACGAACATTGGCTGCAGATAACAATGTAGCTTCAACCGCATATAAAATAGATGGTAGACAGTAGGATTTCAGAAGTTCAGTAGTGACCATTTCAGAGTTCGCAGCTTTGGATTTGGAGTAGATACAATTAAACATACGATAAAACTTCAGCCTCAGGTGTTCTACCGAGAGCTGCAGAATCTTCGCAGTAGATACATGTACACCCAAATACTTCAACTCAGAAACATATACAATATCTTTACGACCAAGTTGCAAAGGTTCACACTTTTCATTGTATCTGCTACCAATGCGCATAACTACTGATTTATTACTATTAAACTTCATCTCAAATTCCTCTGCAAACTTATCACACACATGCAACATTAGCTGCATAGAATGTATCGAATGTGACATCAATAATATATCGTCCGCATAAAGGAGACACCCAAAAAATTCATCAAGAACTCTACAGCCAAGTCCGAGATGCTTTAGACGTGCAATTAGAGGATCCATATAAACAGCAAACAGCACAGGAGATAAAATTCCACCTTGTCTAACCCCAGCCAGTATTTAAAACCAACAAGAATATGCCTTACACCAACGCACACATACAAAACATTTCCCAAACCAATCATATAATAAACCAATAAATTCTTTAGAAAGTGATCTATCCATTAGAACATTAAACAATTTGTAATGATCGACACGGTCAAACGCTTTCGATATATCCAAAGCACATACAGAGACTGTAGAATCATTTTTAATATAGTGATCAACAGTAGTTTTAAACGCAAATATAGCATGACTGCAACTTGATTTAGACTTAAATCCAAACTGCAATGGGTCAGATAATAGCTGATCTTTAAACTGTAACAATAATACCATTTCAAACAACTTGCTCATAACTGGACTGAGTGTGATTCCTCTATAATTGTCACTTGTGAATCTGTTGCCATCAGAATTTTTAAGTAATGGTATTATGATACCTTTTCCAAAATCATCTGGCACCAAACTATGCTTATATAACATTGAGAAAACATACACAAGATGCATTGACAAAATGGGATGAGCAAAACAAACGTGCTCAGCCATCAATCCATCACAACCTGCAGCTTTACCCCTCTTCAAGTCCTCAATACATTTCTGCACGTTACTAGTACTAATAAAATCAAATGATACATCTTGACCCCTGTAACTCATAAAACGACTATTAAAAACACAATGTAACTGTTCATGCTTATCAACAGAATTAGGAACAGATACAGATTTAAAAACTTCTGCAGATCTGTTTGCTATGTCAGACTCATTACAACAGCCATCAATAACACTAGGTTGCCGGCTATCAGTAAACTTAGAGCGCCATGTTCTCCAAAAAGTGTCCATATCCTTAGAACACAAAGCATCATTTAAACTGTCT
>Ga0209367_1003488_pt1 | contig 21406 bp, 20 predicted proteins | sample WorMetLIZISLAND2_FD_187412 | JGI IMG/M metagenome (GOLD analysis project Ga0209367, IMG submission 187412) | Marine gutless worms symbiont microbial communities from Max Planck institute for Marine Microbiology, Germany - Olavius geniculatus... ...
AGTAAATATTCGTTGTTCTGAAATTTCTTCGTTAGCAATAGCGCAGCACCTAGAAATAACGTCTGTGGAGCCCGTGAATTTCCCGCGAATTTTTGAAACTTTTTCCGTGAATTTTCCGTGAAATTTGGCGCATTTAAAAAATTCTGCCTTAAAATCATGCATTTTTTCCCGTGAATTCGGTTGGTCCCTAGTCATAGGCCATATCCCTCGAAGGTGGGACGGGGTATTACCGGCGTAGTCGCCAGCTTTTGTATAATATACCTGTGATATCTTCGCCAAACCTAGTCAAGTCAAGTAAATCTAGATAAGGTTAAACATAGTTTGAAAGAATTGCAAAATGCATTGCTATTACAAATAATGCGCCCTTGATGCATGAAATTAACTAATTTCTAATATTAAATATTTGCAATATTTTCTGAAAACATATAAAAACGACTTACTCGCCAAAATATAGGCCTACGAGCGTCAAATGCGCTGTGTAATTCGCTTCCTGACTCGCACCTGTTAAAAATAATTTATAATTGGCAAAGGCGACACGTCGTGATGGCGCTCAGGCCGAGCAGTTATTGTTGGCCTCTAACTTTCGTGCCCGCTTCACAATGTATAGGCCAATAGGCTTACTGCAACACTGTCACCGTACGATGACACTGTGTGTAGACTACTGTCTAGTTTTACGAGCTTTCAACACACTCCAGTAACGATATTTAGCTTTCATCTCACTTTAGTTAAGAGTTTTAGCCGACGTTTTAGCCGACCGTACTTAAGTAGCGGTCGAGCTTATGGTACGAGTTGTCTGTCTGTCCGTCTGTCTGTCGTCTGTAACGGATGTGCTGTTGCTAAGCGTTAAATTGTAGGAGAAAACTTTTTACATGGATAATTAGCCATGCATCTTAAACCTAAGCGTGCACAATTTCAGCGATGTAGTGCAAGTGAAACATTTTTGTCAAATTTGGGGTTGAATGGGGAGAGTTACTGTAGGAAAAAGGTGCGTTTTAACAGAAAAATGGCCATATCTTAGAAACGGTGAGAGATAGGACGAAGATAAGTTGCTTGTCTTTGAGAAGAATCGTAGATTGAAACGATAGCTTTCGCCATAGCTTACCATTTTTTACCAAAAAGCCTAGCTGTCGCTAGGGTGGGCTGACCGTACCGCCCATATTCAGAGAGCAGCGTCGAATCCCGGTCGCTAAAAGAAAGCGATTTCCCATGCAGCTATTTAAAGTGATCTCTCCCATATAGACCTACGCTATATCAAAAGCTGATATTAGCGCTAGGTTACGATACGGTAATTCGGCGTGCATGAGCCATTGGCTGCATGCAAAAACTTTGCATTTAAATTGCGTCCATAGCGGTGCAGATAAATACATGGTTAATATTGACAGCATATACAGGGTGCGGCAAAAAGTGAACCCCCTAATGTTTTTCGCTGTTTTATTAGCAATCGTTTGGGATTTTAACGTGAAATTATAGAGCTTTATTAAGTGAAACCTTCTACATCTAACGGCCAAGTAAAATTTGATTTTGTCGAAAAACGACGAATTTATGGACTTTTTAACATGACCGCCTACCTATTTTTAGCATTAAAATGTTCAAGCTAAAATGCTATTTAATTTCCAAAAATCGGTTACCATGTTACTGCCGATGACGTCACAGTGACGTTTTGAAAAACAGTAATTTATTTTGTTTATAAATTATTATTTAATTATTGCTCTTTTAAAGCAAGCGCCGGCTGTCCACTGGGCTCATCTTCTATCAGGACGGCGCGCCAGCACACACAGCGCACAGCGGACGGAACGGGCTGCGGGCCAACTGTCCAGATTTCATAAAAAAACCAGTGGCCTTCAAATTTGCCGAATATAAACCCAGTGGACTATCGCGTGTGGTGTGCAATGTTGGAGGCTTACTGCAAGCTTGAAACAAAGCCGAAAACAATCACCGAATTCAAGGAAGCGTTTCGAGTTAAGGATAAGGATCGATCGACAGGGCTGTGAAAAACGTATCAAAGTAAGCGACTGAAGGCTTGTGCTGGAGCATGAAGCTAGCTGTGGACACTTCGAACATTCACATTGACAACAAAATTTTGGCATTTAATCATCAGTTAACTGACGTGTCGTTTCAACGATGTTATTGCATTAGTATAGTAGCTTCAACATTTTAATGCTGAAAAATCGGTAGGCGGTCATGTTAAAAAATCTATAACTTCGACTTTTTTCAACAAAAAATCACATTTTACTTGACAGTTAGATGTAGAAGGTTTCAGTAAATAAAGCTGTAAAATTTCATGTTAAAATCCTAAATGATTGCTGAGAAAACAGCAAAAACTTTAGGGGTCCACTTTTTTGCTGCACCCTGTAGTTCGTCATCACCCTATATCAAATGTTGTTTTATCGCCAACCCACGACGTACGATTTAGCCACAATACATGCGTTAAAAAGTACAGTCAACGACAGACAGAGTCGACGACCGACAGACGACACATTGTATCAGACTTGACTTAATTGACGGCCAAAAATTAAGCAATTAGTATTGTACAGTGTGAGTCAGAAAATTCCACCCCCTAAAGTTTTTATTTAACTTTATCTTTCAAAGACTGACAACTTTTAACTTTTAAGCCATATTTCACACACATAGGTATATATCGGCGTTCAAATTTACGCCAAATTGCAAAGTTTTATTCAATTATTCTTAAATTTGATGAAGTTATGGCATAACTTATTATGCGCGCTCACCCAAAGAATTTGCCATTTTTACAACGCATTTACCTACCACAAAACACAAACTTTTGATATTTAGCAACAAACAAATGGTTAAATATGCACAAATTGATGGAATATTACAGTTACAAAACAGCTAAGCATATTCAGTAAAATATTTCTGGAGAAAGTTCATAATCTGATGTTCAAAATGCTTAGGCCTACACTGATCAAAGCATATGCATTCACGCGGTAAGCCTACCCCCGCCGCCGCCTATTGCGAAAGTCGGCGGCAAGTCATCCCGTAGGCTATCAGATTCTGCTGCAGCGCATCTTTTAACTCCAGAATGGTTCTCGGCTTCATGTTAAGTTTGTAGAATGTCTGCAGCATTGCACCCGGGACATTATTAGTCAAATAATTAAAATTTGCTAAATTTGGCGGCCATCCATACTTTATAATGAAGTTTGTACAGTGGGCTTTCAAGTGAAAATGGAAAATTCTCTGAGGTAGCGCACATAATATGAAATAACTTCATCAAATTTAAGAATAATTGAATAAAACTTTGCAATATTGTGAGTGTAAAATATCACATAAAATTATTAGTCATTAAATTTAAAAAAAAATAAAGTTAAAAAAACCAGGGGGGATTTTCTGACTCACACTGTAGAACAATTATTTCTATCCAAGTTGTATAAAAGTTTTTTTTTCCATTTTTTTACTTGTGGCATGCAGTAGGACACAACATTATCAGCCATTAAGTTTATTCGCCATGACAGGCAGTAAAAGCAAACAACGTCGTCAGCGTACACAATTCAACCGATATATTTATCATATCACACCCTAGCACAGCTTTTTACACGCGAAAGCAGCTACTGCTTTCAGTGCGTCTTAGCCATCGCAATTCTGTCTGTCTGTCTGTCTGTCCGTCCGTCCGTCCGTCACATGGGTGGATCAGTCAAAAACGGTGCTAGCTAGAATTACCAAATTTTCACTATCGGCTGCCCGAAAGATTTTAGTTTCAGGAACCGTAAAGCTTTTCCATGAATTCGAAGGGGTCACCCCAAACGAGGGCGCTAAATGAGAGGGGGTGGGCAAAATTTGCGATTTTTGGCCAATAAGTCGCTGTATCTCAGTAACGGTGCGAGATATGTTACTATTAATTACTAATAGGAAATCGTAGCTGGCTCTCGATTGGCGCCGAATTCAATGACCTTGAATGACATTGAACCCCAAAATAGGGGGTTTTATGGATTTTTTTGGCGATTTCGGGCTGCGACACAAGTCTATATCATTTACAAGGTGGCGCCTCGCTACTGTCGTTATGCGATCCAGATAGAGAATTTGGTGTTTGTTTATTAACTTAATTAGCGTGAACATCCCAATTTTCAGCTAAACTACTGAACCGGAATTGCTAGCTCTCGCATGACTCTGAAACATTAGCTCAAATTTCTTGTTCTATATGACGAACGCTAGTAATACTGATTTTATTTAGCCTACTCATCAGTTAATATCGAGTACTCTGTACTTGTTAAGTTACTAGCAGTCACCAAGTAATCGAGTAATAAATTACTCGTACGGTAAAAGTAGCACAGCCTTGTTAAATATTCTACAAAACGTGGAGTTTGCGTGAACTTGCGGTTGATAGATGCGTGAAATAAAATTGTATTTTGGCGTTATAATAACTCTGCACCGAATCGTTTGATATACCTATATAACCAGTGTAATTTATACATTTATTTATTGCCAACTATATTATGCTTTCGTTTATGGAGAGCTTTGTCTTTTGTCACCAGTCAGTCTAGTTTCCGGACCATTGACGTCATCAGTAATCAGTAATCAGTAGGCCTAATGTAGATAAACGGATGCAGGCACTAAAAGTCCCTCTATATCCGTATCATGATATAGTAAATTATACTAATAATCTAATCACTTTTTTGTCATCAATTTTTCCTTGCCACTTTACTTTTCTGTTCAATTATACTGTTATTTTTCTAGTTTACGTTGCAAATGCATTTATTTTACAACGTTTTGAGCGTAAAGCTTAGAGTGAAGAATACGGGAACAAATGCAAAGAAACAAACCGATCCACCATTATGTGCAGTCATGTGAAAAAATAGTTCCACTTGTACGTTTGCATGCCATTCAGTGCACATTTCTATGTATTGTTAACACAGTTCATTTTGCCATTATATTTTGCTGTTAGTTTAATTATTAATATGCTACTTAGTATATATTTAGTGCTTGTTTCCACAAACTTTACTTGTGAATTATGGCTTTCTCACCTCTTTGCCGGTTTGACCCCTGGCTTGTTCACCCCCTGGCTGATTCGCCCTCCTCCCTCCCCCCGTTGAATGTACTTGTGATTTATTATTGAGGCTTGTGTTTGTGTTTCAATTAATACAGAAAGGCAACAAGTAAGTAACAGACAGACGACGGACGACAACCATTCTAATAGCTTGACCGTTACTTAAGTACGGTCGGCTAAAAACATGCATTACCTTACCACTGTCACCTGGTTGCGGTATGTCTGTAAGCCACATCACAGACCCCACTCCGATCACGCTAAGTGTGTTTGAAGTCAACTCGCCAGTATTTGACGTGCTCCGTGTCAACGTCAAGCTTCCTTAGAAATGAATTCTTACAGGTATACTTGGGTCTCGGCCTAAAAACCGCTTGACGAACGCCTAGACAGCGTCAGACATCATTGCAAACGTTGCAAGGCGAGAAAGCGCACTAAAATATGATACAAGCCAGAGAGCGAACAATCCAGGGGCGAATCAGCCAGGCACACGGGGCTAACAAGCCAGGGGGAAAAAGAGCCAGGGGGCGAACCGGCAAAGGTGCAAAAAAGCCTTGTACTCGTCGCAGCCATTTGCCCATGGCTCATAGAACTTTACGGGATCAGTGACCTATGTACAGTTATGCACAACTGCTATTAAAATTATTACCATCACCAGAAAACAGAGTTGAGGTCCAGGGAGGGGGCCCGGAAAATTTAAAAAATGTGATGAATTGTTTCACTAGAACATAATAACTTGGTTCAGAATGTAATAAATTCAGAAATAAATTATTAAAAACTGCACAATCCTTATGTGGCAAACTACTTTAGTGACACGAGATGTCATTGCCCTTCACTACATTGAAAAATGGCAGATTTTAACAATTTTTGATCTAAAACTTTACTCGTTGAGTTGCTGTATGACAAATTCGATTGAAAGCAAGCAGCATATGTTTCTGGCAGGTTTGTTCAGGCCCGTCAAGAGGGTGGGGTAGGGGGGTAAGCTACCCCAGGCCCCACAAGGTTTGGGGGCCCCGCCGTCGGCCAGAAATATAAAGTGCACCAGAATGCACCATTTTGAAAAAAAAATTCAGAAATTTTTTCCCCAGAGGGGTCCCACGAAAATGTTCGGGGGCCCCGCAAGAATGTTTCCTTGGGCCCCACTGTGGCTCACGATGGGCCTGGGTTTGTTCATCACAGTGCCCTATTGTGTCAGTTATTTAGCGTTCGCAATCACTGCAAAAGCTGATCGCAAACCACTCATCCGTGCCAAAAAGTTGTTCCCGTATTTTTCACCTGTCCCAACCTAAATTTGTATTTACTCACCCTGTGCATTGCAGCAGACTGTCGGTGTCACGAAACACCTCAATGGCATTGGCCGCACTCAGCGCACTGCCGCCAAATATGATCATTAGGGTTAGGTTTTGGTTTAGGGTTTAGGGTTAAGGTTAGGTTTCAGGTTACTGTTAGAATTGGACTCAGCATATTTCAAAAGCACGACGCTACAGCGGCGGAAATTCCACTGTGTTAAGTGCCATCCATTTGCTGCAAGTAACAAATTAAGAGTTGTCGAGACCAGAGCATCTCCTCAAAACTAAGATCGTGACTATAAGTACTTATAGTACTGAATTATTGTCTGAAGATTGAGATATTAATCTCCAGGACCAGATTGTGGAGGAATGTTTAACCGATATCACTCGATTTCGATACAGTCTTTTTCTTCCCGCTCATTTCTCCTGGTATGGGCAGAGGAAGGTCCCATGTTAATTTGGACCAACTTTTTTGTTTTTGAACTTAGGCTTACGAAATTTGGTGGCCTTGTAGCCCTGCCCAAGGGCTTTTCAAAGATGCCGGGAAAAGTGGGCCAAAGTTCACCAGTTTTGGGGGAAAATGGACCAAAGTTCAAATTTCGACCCCCGATATTTCCTCCCCTAGGGGGGTTTGGGGGGCAATTTTGGCATGAGGAGATGGGGGCCTCAGGCCCTGCTTAAGTTCCAAAATTGGGGGACCCAACCCCAAACCCCAATTTTTGGGGATTTTTTTTCGGAATTTTGGGGTTCTCCAACTTTGACCTCCGGATTCTCGAGTTAGGGCACTACAATTTTTTTTAAACTTTGCGTGTCGTTAGAACGTCCAGAGTACTTCTAAAAACGTGAAAAAAAAATCGGGGTCGTTCCTGTGGAACAGGGTGCAATTCCCCCCGAAATGACCAACCCCCCATAATTTTAGGGTTTTTGGCTCATAACTTTGTTGTTTTTGAACTTTGGCCCACAAAATTTTAACATGCCGTAGGCCGTTCAGGTATCTTTCTAAAGATGCCAAAAAATGTGGACCAAAGTTCACTGGTTTCGAGAAAATCGGGACCAAAGTTCAAAATTTGATAACCCAATAACTTTCTTGTTTTTGAACTTTGGCCCACAATATTTGGGGGCCTTGTAGTCTTTCTTGAGGACTTCGCAACAATTCCGAAATATGTGGACCAAAGTTCAGCAATTTTGAGAAAATCGAAACCAAAGTTCAAAATTTGATCGCTTAATAACTTTTTTGTTTCTGAACTTAGGCCCACAAAATTTTGGAGGCTTGCAGCCCTTCCCGAGGGCTTTCCAAAAACATCAAAATATGTGGACCGAAGTTCAACAATTTCGAGAAAATCGGAATCATCGTCAAAATTTGACCCCTCATAACTTTTCTGTTTTTGTACTTTGGCCCACAATATTTGGGCGTCTAGTATTCCTTCCCGAGGGCTTTGCAACGAAACCGAAATATCTGGACCAAAGTTCACAATTTTTTAGAAAGTCGGGACCTAAGTTCAAAGTTTGATCACTTAATAACTTTTTTGTTTCTGAACTTTGGCCCACAAAATTTGGTTTGGAGACACTTTTGGGTCTTACAATTAAGTGTGCAAAATTTTATTGTCAAAACTCGAAATTGTTTCCGAGATATGAGACATTTAATTTCACTAATTTTGAGAAAATTGGAATTATTCTCAAAATTTGACCTTTCATAACTTTTTTTGTTTTTGAACTTTGGCCCACATAATTCAGGTGGCTTGTAGTCCTTCGCAAGTGCCTTCCAATAATGCCGAAACATGTGGACCAAAGTTCACCAGTTTTGAGAAAATCGGGACCAAAGTTCAAAATTTGACCCCCAATATCTGCTCCCCCAAGGGGTTTTTGGGGGAAATTTTGACACTGCATGATAGGGGGCCTTAGCCCCTGCTTAAGTTCCGAAAATGGGGGACCTAGCCCCATTTCCCAATTTTTAGTGAATTTTTATCCGAATTTTTGTGTTGCGGCCCGGCTAACTCCAGGCCAATGCCACATTTGGCAAAACCATGGAACAACTTTGCAACAGGCAAAACATTCACCTGCGCTCAGAAATTACCCCTGATGCGAAATTGTTGGCGCTCTGCATTACCCCCCTCGATTCCGATCACGCAGAGTGTTGTACAGTGTTCGGTCATTTGTTTAGTGTACTGATATATTTGTATTGTTTGTAGACATTGCATTTTTATCGGCTTTATCTACAAGAGACCAAGCATGGAATCTGAGGTGAACGTCTAAATAGCTTCACATGATTAGGCACTAGTTTTTTTTGTGCAGTATGAGGTTTTGAATAGGAATAATTGAAGGCTTTTTGAAGCACTTTGTGACTTAGTGGTTATATTTTTAGTACTGTTGCATGCTTTGCTATTATCAACATAATCAATACATTTGTTTATTGTATGCTTTAGTTTTTTGGAGAGCTTTATGTAACATATTTATAGTGCACATAACAGTTGATAAAATATTTTCAGATGTTATATTTTTGCTAGAAGTCTTTATCATTTAGAGATTTTGAGAATGTTATTTCACAATAGTAGTAGTTGTAGAACTTGTAGCAGTGGTTGGTGATGTTGTAGTCTTTCAAATGAGTGTGTACATTGCATACAATTGGCTGTGATGATCCATCATGAGCAAGGCTTAGATAAGCTGCTTATGAATGATGACCAATGAGCTCAGTATGCTATTTTTGGATAGCCATACAGAATGAATGTATCATTGGCACATTAATATTGACAAATGAATTTGACTAAGGTTAGCCTTTGCTACTATGGAGTGGTCAATAATTTGGTCAGATATTGATTAGTCAAAAATTGCATCATGGTACATCATCAGTGGGCACTGAGCAGTGAGCATGCAAGAGGTTCTGGTTGGGTAGTGGCTGGGTAATAGTGTTAGTAGTTTCAAAATGCAAAGGCATTTTGATAAGTTTTGGGGTAACCGAGATCTTTGTTAGAATTACAAAGTTGTCGTTCATGCAGCACTAGATGTCACGATGTAACAAGAGCATTTGTTTAGTTCCTGCTGTAATTTGTGTGTGAAGCTGTTTACATTGGATAGAAACAGGCCACATGCATGCAGTCCTGTTGTCGGATATTTATTGATGATGATGATTATAAATATTAAATTACTATGATGCTGGTTTTCTGCAGGCTGATACCGGTGTATCGTATGAGACTGCGGCGGAAGGTGAAGCTGCTGCGTATGATTCATGCGCAGTTGAAATGGATGGCACAGAAGAAGCACCAGAAGACAATGGAGAAGCTGGAAACACTGGTGTGTGGCAACATTGTTCAGTCGTTCAATCTTTCCCACTGTCTCTCTCTCACTGTGTGCAAGTTCTTTTTCGAGAAGTAGTTAAGCTTGGTTTTCGTGAGTTAATTTGTAACTAGTGTGGCGGTGGGATGTTCGTTCAATCTAGCTGCCTGTGACTGCCTGTGGCAACTGTCGGTTTGTTTTGATGGAACTTAGTTGCATCTCTTTTTCAGGCCTATCATGGAGTACATCATGCATTATAATGGGACGATGCTTTACTCTATCGTGCTTTATTTTATTGCCCATTGGGAAGTTTCAAATACACAGCAATGAAGCTTGTGAATGGAAATATTGCATCCAAGGATGCAAAAGATGAACAGTTTAGTTTTTAGTAGATCTGTTGAAGCGTTAATTTTTTAAATGCATTAATGCACTGTGTTAATTTTTTTAACACATTAATTAACACCGTTATTAATGCACCCAGGCCTGTCGAGACTGAGAGTAAGGGGGGTAAGTTTCCTTGGGCCCTGCGACGTCGGGTGCTCTGCTTGTAGAATATAAAAAGTTAGAAACACATTTTAAACGTATAGTCAACAATAACTGACGTCATAGGTAGCATAGAAGTTTATTATACTGTCATCAGAATAATTATTTATTTACAGTTACTTAGCAATGGAATGGCAAATATAGTTTACTTACTTGAATTCATTCGATTGTCAAATAACTGCAGTTTAATGGAATATTGGAATTTTCCATTAGAGAATTTATTAAATTAACATAGATTTACGTATGTGCATTAATTTTTTAATGTGTGTTAATTTTTCAACGCGCGTTAATTTATTAACACGTTAATTAATGCGTTAATTTGACGCTGTCTAGTTTTTAGAGTCAAAAGATCAAATGACAAAGTCATAGTATGCTTAATATTAAGCGTTGAGGCTTACAGATATCATTCCTATTGTTCTGAGTTCTAAATGTTAAAAACGTTCAAGGATTTGCATTGCTTTATAGGAAATTCATCCCAGAGCTACAGAGTGTCACCTAGGATCACACACAATGTTTTATGCCACACTCCGGCGTAACTGTTGATTGCAATCCCAGGACTGAATTCTCAATCCCGGCATCCGGGATTGAGAAATCTGTAATCCCGGGATCCCATTTCAGGATTAGGCGTACAGATTGGTCGTTATTTTGGTATCTACAATAGATTATTTCATACATAAGATGTGGTAGACTAGTAGTATGAAAGGTATGTCAGAACGGCGTAAGTAGTGACTGTGACTGTCAAAATACAAATTACAGAGCACAGTAAGGAGTAATACTTTAGCGTGCATAAAATATTTGATTTATTAGACTGCCAGAATTGTTATTTTTAGCATTTAGCGCTCGAAAAAGTGCGATTTGAACAAATTTTTGTAATCCCGAAATCCCAGGATTGGGACGTCACCAATCCCAGGATTCGGAATTGGCGTAAATGGCCAGGATCCCTAGGCGTAACACCAGGCAAGCAGACTGGCAGGCTTGTACTTGCTTTGCATACACAGGATGGCCAATGAACCATCTAGTTAAGGTGTTTACTGTTGTGCTCCATTTCTTGCTGCTTTTTGTCTATTGGCTGCATGATGCTGATTTGCAGATGAAGTGAAGAAGCCGGCAACTGATGGAGATGCGGAGGCTGATGAACATGACTTCGTCGTTGTGCCGTCGATGAGAGTTGTCATGAACGGTATATACTTTTGTATATTATATGCATGTCGTGATAATTTGTAAGAATAAAATGTGTCATGAGTTGTGCAAAAAGTTATTATCGATCTCTTGTAGAAGATAAACTGTTACTGATTGCATTAGAGCACGTGTACAGAATTTTCGTTTTGCATTTAGCAGCAGCTAATATGAGTTAGTATTGTGCACTCTTTAAATTTTTCTACTTTGATTGACATCAGTGACTAAATATTACATTAGCTAGTAATGATTAAAACGTTTTGGTATTGGTAGTTAACTTCTCAAAAATTAATGATTACTTGACAGTTAATTTTGATTAAAACTGAGGATGGTTATTGTCTGAGAAAAATGCATGTTTTTATTAACTTTGTAAATAATTCAGCTTATGGTTGTCACAAATGCACTGAGATGACATTAGTTCTATATTATCATTAATAGCCCCAAGTCTTGTTTATTTTTATAATCACGTTCACTGCAGAAATGGAGTGTCAGGTGTGAAATGTTTCTCGTAATGAATAAGTAGTTTATAGTGCTTTCTCAGTGATGTGACATAAGTAGAAAATTTATAGTACTATTTTATTAATCGTTAAAATTTTAGCTATTAATTAATCATATAGTCATTGATTCTCTGAGTTTTAGTCATTATAATGATTTATCAAAGTCAGTTTATACATACACCGTGGGCCATAAAAAATGTGTCACTTTACTTTTGTTTGTATCTTCGCCAGTTATTGACCGATTTTCAAAATTCTTACACTGGCACACTCTGCAGACAATTTGCAATAACGTGGTTATTGCACACGGTAAATGCGTCTTTACACTACCTTGTGAAATATAAATGTAAGCAAAAATTAACGATAATAACAAAAATTTAGGTAAACGCTTCAGACCAACATTGTCATGAATGATTTGTATGACACTAGACTGTGTTATACCCACAGTCACAGTAGTGTCATACGGACCATTCACTGCAATGTTGGTCTGAAGTGTTCTTTTTTTAAATTTTACCAAAATGTTTGTTTGTTATTGTCATTATGTATGCATATTTCATTGATATTTCACAAGATAGTGTAGAGATGCATTTACGGAGTGATGGGATTTATGATAATCACATTATCGTAAATTGTCTGCAGAATTTGCCAGTGAAAGAATTTTGAAAATTGGTCAGTAATTGGCAAAGATATCAACAAAAGTAAAGTGGCATGTTTTTTGGCTCACCTTGTAGAACCTGAAAGCAAAAAGTCACTAGGCATAAAATAGCCATGATGTTTGGAAGTCGCAGTTTTAGTGAATGCAGTCGGACATTGTCTGATGCGGTGTCGGTAGACTTGTCCGGTGTGAACCATCACAAGTGTTTCATCGTGCATACGCTGAAGGTAGAGGACCTCGAGCATCCGGCTGTCACCAACCTGCTGTCCAACCCGGCTTGCAGTGATGTCAAGCTGCAGTTCAGTCGCAACTCGGAGGACGAAACCGCCTTGCTTGGGTCGGTGTAAAACCTCTTGCTGTTGTAGGCATTTCCATCATCTTCAGTCAGTGCGATGTAGGACAGTTTGATGCATCATATCATAGGTTGTAGTGGCCCCGTTACACTTGTGTGGGCCATCTGATTAAGAACAGTCATAGCCAATCGTGAAACAATGTTAAAAGCATCACAAAATAATGACGTCTGACAGCATCAAAGTGCCTATGATTCACAATAACAATGTGTCAGTTCCTAGCTTTGTATGACTGCAGGGGTAGCAGATGCTGGTCTATGGCAGTGTGGTGAGGCTGTAGTCAGCAGTAAATGCTATCCTGACGTTGAGTAACAAGTAATTTGAGCAAAGCTCATGAGACATGCGACAGCTTTAGTAGTTTCTGTATGTCTTGGTCTATCTCCAGCCATTTGAGCACAATTTACTTTTAGAATGTGTGACGCAGCACAAAATCGCCAAAAAATTACTAAAACCCTTATTTTGGGGGTTCAAGGTCATTGAGGTAGATACCCTAAAAAGCTCATTACCAGTGCTTGTTATGATAAGCAGCATGTCTATGCTTATATGCAATGTGTGCAACTGTTTTCATGCTAGATGAACTAATCTGGGTAAAATGACCACTTTTTAGAGAGGTACCCACTTTGATGCTTGTGTGCACAGGCCTCCTTTAACAGTTTAACCTAGGCTCAGAATGTCAGGTGCAGGTTGTCTTGGTCTGTATCCAGCCATTTTGTCACAATTCAGTCTTAAAATGTGTGCTAAAGCGAAAAATTTGCCAAAAACCCCAGCTTGTTCAGTTCAAGGTTGTTCAAGGTCATCGATATTGATAAAACTGAAAAGCCCGTGATCAGTGCTTGTTATGATAATGACATGTCTGTACCTATGTGCAACCGTTTTCATACCAGACGAGCCAATGATGGCAAAATAATGTCTTTCTAGGAGGTACCTCTTTTTGACGCTCTCATTCGAGTGGCACTCCCTCACACAGGGGCATGAAAATTTGTCACAAAAAACTAAGAGTCTTTGGGTCAGCCCACGGTGAAGATTTCGTGATCCTAGCTTGCACCATTTTGATACAGTGCCAGGGTGTGACGGACAGACATACATAGAGACGCTTAGACCGTAGCTAAGATGCGCAAAGCATACTGCTGTCGCACGTTAAAAGGAGGTAGGAATGACCGTTCGTTTCAAATAGCAGTCAGCAGTTTGTGATCAGTCATGTTACGAGTATCTAACTGCTGTAGCAGTTGGGGCTTTGTCCAGACTTCACTGGTGCTATGGACCTACGGTGGTTTATGAGAGTTACAACATTCTTCCACACCTCACCTTTTTCTGATCCATTTGGCAACTCGGGTCCACAAAATTTGTTGCATCAAACAGATAGGTGTTGCTGCTGTTGCAGCTTGTAATGATTAATGATAGTTTTTAAAATGGCATTTTAGTAATGAAGTTATTTCTGTATACAGTGTTTTGTCTGTGTGTGTGTGTGTGCGTGACAACAGAGTGCTGAATGTTTCGTTTGCGTCGTCGAAGCAGGCGACCATGGCGCTGGCTGCGGTCAGGGAGATGCGTCCAGATCTGGTCGTCGAATTCCTCAAGCCGGCTGAAACCATGAGTATGTAGAGCCAGTCAGAATTTTTCATACTGTGACTTGCATTTTTTTTTGGTGAAATTTGTGATGTAACGTCGCTTTATAGGTCGAAATGAAAATCGGACGAACATCAAAATGTAAAATTGTGATGTCAGAAGTTAACAGTTTTTCTGAGTGTGATAGGCTTGATGGTGTTTCTGAGCGTCAGAATGCAGTATTTTTGTGAAGATTGGTGGAAATAATAAGCATTTGAGTCCATTGTAATAACAAGCCCAGTCTGATGAGTCTGGTGTTTTAATTAATGTGTGTAATATCGTTAATTTTGTGTTATTGTAATTAAATTTAAAAGTTAAAGGTGGTGATATAGTCCTTAATGGTACACCCATCTCAGAGCTACAGAGCGTCACCTGCCGTATGGGATCACACAGTGTTGCCTGCCACCTGACAGGTGAACATGCCCTACCTTAAATTCAGCCAGATAGGCTGGTACTCGATTTACTTACGCTGGAAGGATGGAAAGCTGAGTTGACATAGGTGGCTGGTTACATACTGAGACGGTTTACCTGCCCACAGGCAGTCACCCATCGCAGTACTAACCGGGCCCAGCAAACAGTAACTTCATTGATCGGATCAAACACGTTACCACTACACCACGCCACCAAATTTGTATGCTGTGCAGAGAGCGTTGTTGACAAATGGAAGGCAAGCCACTCCATTGCTAACAGTGAGTTCACCATGTTTTTGGTATTTAGAAGATGATGGTAATTGCATTGTCTTTTATAGTTAAAAATATTAGATAGCAATTCCGACTATTGCTACCCATTTCTCCATTGCATGATCTGTCTCTCTGTCATCCGTTTGTCACTCTGCTGGAATCATTCAACAGATTTCGATGCTGTTTGGTGATCCAGTTTGGGCTGTTGTCATCTGAGCGGGGGTAGTTGTGCTTCAGCAATTTCTGCCGTGATTTTTAGTACCCATTATATTCACCGGGAGCCTTCTGGGTATGGTTGATGGCCCACATGGTGGCCCAAGCCCAGATCCAATGACACGTTGTTAGATGGGTGGTCCCTCACCTCAGGGGGAAGGGAGATTGGGGTCCAACCCATAGCTGAAACATTCAGTTGCTTCCGACTTGTGAGAGAAAATGAAATGATTTATCATTCACCAGATGGCAGCATCGATCAGCGATGGTGTCTTTTACCAATTTACTTTACTTCTTGTTAATGTACTGCATGGGTGTTTTTCCACTAAATTCAGTCAGTTGATTGCTTAAGCTATGCATTATCTTAACTGCTTTGGTGTTTTATTTTAGCCTACAGGTACGTATTATTGCATAAAAAACATGCTCCCACAATTCCTGCATTAAGGGAGATATGCCCCATCCTTTACTATCTTGGAGAAATTGGATGAAACGAAAGCTGACTATAACAGTAAACCATATTGTACTGACTGAGCAGTGGGTCTCTGCTTATCAGAAAATGGTTTCTTTTTTAAGTGGGAAAGCAAAGTATTACATTTTGTCGGGGCATGGTAGGCTGACACACGTATTTATATTTCTGTTTTGATTCGAGCTGCAGTCTCCGAACCCGGCAAACAGCCTATGTCCTTCTGTTAAGGTACATCTGATTATCTGAGTCATACATGCTATTCGACATTCAGCATTTTGTCCCAAATTGTAATATGATGCGCATTACCCATTGGGCATTCTTTTGTGTCAAGTTTTAAGGAATAATGCTGTTGCAAATTGCACCTGTTGCCAGTGCTTTAAACTGCACTTATGTATATCATTTCTGTATTTTGATTTTTAGAACCATTTTGGGATTTTTGGCGTACGTTTCACATGATTTATGAACTTGTGCATTGACATTTTGTGTTTTTTTTTTGAATGGTTGGGCTCCAGTTTCGTGAAAGGTCACAGGGTCTACGTGATGCGTTTTCATGCACATTTCTTACCGGCCTTGTTGCTACCATTTAGGTATTATTTTTGTCCCAACGTTTTTTTGGCAGAATTTTATCAATGCTAATCTTAACCGAATATCCAGCACAAATTTCTTGATGGATTCTTCAAGATAATAATATTTTAGCCACACCATATTTTATTTCTGGCAGCTCTGACTTAGCCATTAATGCTGTGTTAGTTAAACTTTCAGCCCAAATTTATCGATAGATTTTTTTTGCGAGTAGAGGAGTATTTTTAGCTACATCGGATTTTCGTAACCTTTGCAGCTAAATTGGCCACCAATCCCATGCAGTTCAAATTTTTGGCTCATATTTCTCAACCAGAGATTAGAATGACTAGCCATATTATATTTTTCCTTGTAACCTGATGATGGATGAAGAGTCGATCGTTAATGTCATCGTATTGCGTGCGCGCTTAACAAGAGTGGTATATTTTTTTTTGCAGAGCCCGTCACCGGGGAGATGGTGATTGTAAAAAATCTTGATGCGGCAATGGTCACCATAGAGAAGCTGAGCGAAATTTTCCCGGACGCCGAAGACATAACGATCGGTAGTCAGTCACAGAGTAACTACCTCGGCAAACTGAAAGGGTAAACCATCCCTTTCCAATCGCGCCATCCCATTGGAGTCGTCACTTTTTCAACCGTCGGCCAAATATTTCTCTTGCTACCACCAACGAAATATTGGCAAATCAAATTATTTCTAGTGGCCCGAAGATCATTTTTGTCTCTGAAGCTAGTTTGGCAATGCAGTTTACAATTTTATCATCTGGTGTTTGTCCGATTTGCTTTTTGGTCCCCAAAGTAACTACGTCACTTCAGATAATTTTGCCGATTTTGCATCAAAGCAATTATTATATGCAGTTTGCTTTTGAAAAAGCATGAACTGTGTCTAGTATAAAATCAGTTTTGCAGTCTGCAAAGCATCTAGTATTGTCACTATTATAATTTACGCATTTTAAGAGATTTATAGTTTTTGCCGTTTCCCTAAAATTCATAGTTCTCGATTTGCATGAAAGTCACTGTAACAGTAATAAATTTGCCATCGTGTCCAGTGTGTTGTATTTTTTAAAATTTTTGTATGGCGACACGTACTGCCCGTGTATGTATTTCATAGACTCCCCAAATATCGTTGCTCTGCGTATTTTTATTTGGGAGTTTTGCAAATTTTGTGGTGCATTATATAGTGAGAATTATTGGACAGTGTTGAAAAGTGTCCATGAACGTTGTTTGTCCTTTTTGGGGATATGCTAAATTTGGCTCGGTGATGAACAGTAGAGTTTGCACTTTTCGACATTGAAAAATTGATGGCCTGCCTCGTGACAATTCTTGCTGTGCATAGGTGAACCACCATGGGACGCTCTTTCCCTTCCCAGTCACCTTGTGTCCGCCTGTGCTCCAAAGTGGTTTCGTTTGAAAGACCCATGCATTAAATTTGATTCATAAATGAATAGCAAGTAGTATAGTGTCCACATTGTCGAAAATTAATTTTTAAAAATGGTATTTTCAACGGAGACAGTTCTGGTTGTGCCCAGCTATTGTTCAAATTTCTGGCATGGGGATAAATGCGGATTTTGCATCAAGTTGACAAATTTATGTTAAGGAGTGGAGGGGGGCATTATTGCTGAAATATAAAACACTTAATAAAGTCAGTGATGTGTACACATTTGAGCGATTGATGTGTTCCCCTGGGGAGTGGCCTGGGAATGGTTCTATTGCATAAACATTGCAGCTGTGTAGATTTGATGACAATCAGTTGCAGCTGTGGTATGTAATACAGGTAAAGTTACAGGTATTTCTGTCAGCAAACTGCTGTATTCGTGTCGTCTACACTTTGTTGATAGCACATAAAATAGTGCATGCTCCTATTTTTGATACATTGTTGGTTATTTCATGCATTCAGAAGGTTTAAGGATTGCTATAAGGGTTAATTGAATATTTTTATTGTTCAGTGTTAACATTTTTGCTACTTTTTGTTATTATTATTTACTTTTTTTATAAATGTAGACAGATGGCTCCTGTTAATTGTTTGAAAGATGCTAGCATTTTTGCGTGCATGGATTTGTACAGTTACAGTACATTTACTGAGTAGGATAATTTGCGACAACATTCTGTATAAGGGTGGCGCAGATAACCGTAGTTAAAAGGTTGACCTTATGGCCGTATTTTGTAGTATGGTGGATGTGGCTGTCATCTGATGACTGTCACTAAAACTATCTAGTGTACGTTCACTTTGCGGTATAAAGAAGTTAAAATTACCTAATTGAAAAAGGTTCTTAGCTAGGTGTTTATAAGTAAAACTGGCTTTGTGGCAGTATGCTGTTGCATTGTGGTGTGACTGTAGCTTAAAGCACTGCTTAATATTGGACTTGTCAGTGGCAGAGCCAAGGGGACCCAAGAGGCCCATGCCCTGTTCTGAATTCCCTAGACAAGACTCAAGCATACGTTTAAACTGCATTAAGTTTGCCAATTTGGTCAGTTTATCGTCAGGAAAATAATCAAAATTGTTGCCATCGAATCTCGTATTTTAAAGCTATGATGCACCAAATTCAGTTATGGTTGGGCTCTACCCCTGACTTTGCTGGGGGAGCTCATCTCACTCCCCAGACTCTTAAGCTGGATTTTAGGGGTCCTGCTTCTAAGGCGAGTTAGGGAAAAGATGAAAGGAGGGAAGGGCTAAAGAGGGAAGGAAAAGGAAGGGGAGGGATGAAAGGGAAAGAAGGGGGAAGGTAAGGGGGACAAGGTTGTCCCAGTTGAAATTTCTGGCTACTCCATTGGGACCTATATGGTAGTATTCTGCAGCATGGCGGGGGGCACGGATGAAGCACCACTTATATTGCATAGCAGTATTCTGTAGTGTACATGTATTGTCTGTTTGTAGGACGAAGCATGCATACGTCGTGTTCAATGACAAGGAGACGGCTGCTGCAGTTGTCAATCACGTTGCTGATAATCCCATCGAGCTGGATGGACACGTGCTGATTGTTCGCCATTACATCGAGCCACCAAACCACGTTCCACATGGTATATGATCCATTCTCGTTGTGTTCTGTCCACAGGGTATAGTTTGTTCTTATTCTGTTCTCAGCTTGTCGGAACTGTTTCTGATACGCTAGCATCTATGGCATGTCTGTCTGCCTGTCGTTGTCTGTAATGGATGTATTGTGGCAAAATGGTGCGAGATAGGGTCTAGGTTGCTATTGATCACTAACAGGAAGTTTCATAGTGGCTTTCAAATGACATAGGAATCATCGACCTTGGATAATCTTGAAGGTCAGTATGAGCTATTGCTGCCTAACGGTAAGAGATAGAGCCAAGGTTGCTACTGCTCACTAATAGGAAATCGCATTCGCCCTTCCAGATGAGATGAAATCATTGACCTTAGATGACCTTGAAGGTCAGTAAGTACTGCAACATGAACTGTATAGGCTGTAATTCATCTTGCCTAGCGATAGCTGGGCTTCTTTGTCTTGATGACTGCAATTTTTGATGATTGAATCTTCCAGTGAGTTTATTGATACGATCGGTCCGGAGGCTGGTAGAGCATTACTGTGAAATGCTCTGTATGCGAATTGGGGATATCAGCTAACCCTATTCACAGTAGTGTTTTACTAAATTTTAGCATGTTGGAAAATGTTTTTTGTTAGAAATTTTTCTTTCAAAAATACAAAATTTGCGGCTGGAAATCCCCTGTTTTGGGGGAATCTAACATCAGGATTGAAATTTTGAGCACCTATAGTCTGAAGTACAACTCCAAGCTGGCTCTCCAACGCAACTGCGTCGCTCATCCAAACAGGAGGCGTGGATGCTTTCGCTTCTTCGGGCACGTAGCAAGTATCGGCGACTTGCAAGATACGTTCAGAGCCTTACATACGTCGATCCGCGAGCTCCCCAGGGACTGGAAGCATCGCCCAGGTCGCCTTTGTCACACCTGGATTCGGACCATAGAAGCTGACTTCCAGCCGCTGAACTATGGATTGTATTCGGCGTGGAGACTTGCAAAAGACAGAGGACGGTAAAAACAGCTAGTGGACACAGCTATGCTCCAGCGTGGGGCATGCACATGATTATGATGGTGATTGTCTACTATGTTGGAAATTTGCAGCTGTCTGTTGAAAATGTTGGAAAGTGTCCGTTAAACGATGGATGCATAGCTGCTCTGTTATTGTTGATTATTTTTTATTCTGTACTTTTATCGCTGTTTATTATCTCTGCCAAATGTGAACATAGTGAACATTGGAGGAGATTATGAGATTGGTCATTCTGTTCTTCGTTGTGTGTGTGTGTGTGTCTGTGTACATGTCTTTGCGGCGCCATATCTCCATGATGGTCACAATGGACCATCCATATAAAGTCGACCACTGCAAGTCGAATGGTCACGTGACCGATGTCGTCACGTGACCCAGAAAGGTCATAGTCATGACCCCGTTATCTTTGAGGCGCCATATCTCCATAATTGTGCCAGATACATGCATGGTCACAATGTAGTAGTAGTAGTAGTTGTAATGTTTAAATTACTTCACTTGGCGGAGATATGCACACTCATGAGCACCTTCTAGTTAGATTCGTTCAATTCGCTGATACTAGCAGCCTACAGGGAATGATGGGCGAGAGTTATACCTCTTACTGTCACAATGCAACAGTGAACCATTGGCTGTTACATGGATATGCTTGCTGTGCAGGGTACCTGAGACTGACAACAAGAAAGCTGGTACTCCGCCAGATTGCACATGCTCGCGGACTTATGGCGCGTGCTCAGGAAGATCCTACCTATCAGCTGCCAGCTGTCTGGCCCACTGTGAGACTTTGCTGTTTTTAACGGAACAGTCTACAGGGTGCGGCAAAATTAAAGACCCCACTACGTGAAATGCATTATTCTCCTAATGGTTCTGAATTTTTCTGCCAAATTTTCAGGCACAGTTCCTGAAATTGTTTGCCATCTGCAGTACTAATGATACTTCGTTTACTTCAGTATTTCTAAAAGTTTAAACATTTAATGCAAATATTTTAACTGAACATGGCTGTAAAATTAATGTACAGCTAGTTAATCACCATATTTGTCGAGCAGCATGTAACTTAAATGAAATCAGTCAGCAATATTCCAG
>Ga0209367_1003489_pt1 | contig 21404 bp, 17 predicted proteins | sample WorMetLIZISLAND2_FD_187412 | JGI IMG/M metagenome (GOLD analysis project Ga0209367, IMG submission 187412) | Marine gutless worms symbiont microbial communities from Max Planck institute for Marine Microbiology, Germany - Olavius geniculatus... ...
TTCAGCGCCAATCGAAAGCCAGTATACGATTTCCTATTGGTGATTAATAGTAACCTAGGCCTTATCTCGCACCGTTACTGAGATACAGCGAGTTATTGGCCAAAAATCGCAAATTTTGACCACCCCCTCTCATTTAGCGACCTCGTTCGGGGTGACCCCCTTCGAGTTTACGAAAAAGCTTTACGGTTCCTGAAACTAGAGTCTTCCAGGCAGCCGATGGTGAAAATTTGGAGATCCTAACTTGGACCGTTTTTGCCTGATCCACCCGTGTGACAGACAGACGGACAGACAGACGGACATAATTGCGATGGCTAAGACGCGCTGAAAGCATAGCTGCTTTCGCCCGTAAAAAGAACTTAAATCGATTTCAGCTGCGGCTCCGCCCCGGACCCTGCTTTAGAAGCTCAGCGCGCTCCCCAAACACGATCGCTATCTGGATTCAAGAAGTCCCACTTTTAAGGCAAAAAAGAAAGGGTGAAGAAACAGAAATAAAAAAATAAAGAAAGATAATGTTCTGCTTTAGACTTCAGCTAGTCGCTTCTTGAGTTCAATGATATTCCTAAACAGTGTCCTATAAACTTGCTGCTGCATAACACTGCAAATACTGTCGAATGGACTGTGATCAAAGCTGTTAGTATCTGTAATCATTAAATTTACTTATGTTTTTCTTTTTTTTTATCTCATGTTGCACTTGTTCCGTTTCTCCTGGTAGCCTAATGCTGCAACAGACTTTAGGTGAGCTGGGAATTTGAACGGCCATTTGATGGCCATGTCAGAAATGTTTATACCAAAAACTTTTAAAAAACTCGTTGCCCTTCTCCAAGTTCCTATCAGTAATGTCACGGATGGTTTTTAAGTTTTTTGTTTATTTTAACGCTTATTTCATGTGTTTTAATTTTCTCAGGTAGTGCAGAAACATATGTTGGGTAAAATAGAAACTTGAATAACCGTTTAATGGCAAGTTGTGTTTAGAATAGTTGTACGTACCAATAATTAGGCCTACTAAAATCAGATAATCTGCCTTTATGTTATAATCGATAAATTTTTGGTGTGTTTTTATGCCTCACAGTGTAGGCCTATAAGGTAGTCGTTGAGCGACTCTGTTTACTTGTTTAGACAGTTTTTCGGTAAAACGTACCGTTTAGCCATAATACATACGTCACAAACAGGGAGACAACAATAACTCGAATTTAACGGCTGGCCAAAAATACACTATCATTTTACGCGTCAATGACTCAGCACTTTTTTTTAAAACATTCGCTCCCACCGAAAAAACCTCGCTTTTGGCAAATAAAACGTCCCCAAACTAATTAACCCACAGTACTTTACGCCAAAAAACGTTACCATACCAATTAAAGTGTGTAATTGCGTTGTCTGTATCTTTCTAGCTAAAACGTAACGGCTAACGAAATTATTTGGTGATAACGGTTAAGCTGAAGACAAAAAGCTGAAATATTGCGTTAAACGCTTACCAAACGTTTAACACTTTTGTTAATCGTTTGGCAAATTAAACCGTAAGCACAACCCTAGCATTATACGATTTTAGTGAAAGTCTACTTTTGCATTGTTTGTGTTGTGTTTTGATGTCGGTTTCCGGATGAAATTCTCTTTGTTTATGGTTAATAAGCAGGTATATTGTTTAAACAAGTGAATTACATTTAGTGTTTAGCGGTCTGCTAAAGACAATATCATGATGGATGATTGGAAACTGAAGACATCGCCGGTCGTTAGACTGGAAAGACCGAATGAAAGGTTTGTTGACTCGCAGTCGCAGCAGTGGATATAGGCCCGTCCGGCCATGGAATATAATGTAAATAATAGCCAAAGTATTTTATAAGTTGTTTGCTGTTTTTGTTGTTTGTTTTATTATTTAACATATTAAGCTGCTAGCTTTACACGAATAGTTTTGATTTGTTGATTTTTTTTCATGAGTGTATTGGGGCTGATGTTTTGGTAAAAATTTACATTAGCTCCGCCCCTCCAGATTGCTTCAGAAGTGACTGAAATAAGTAGAATTAGTGTTGTTATGCATGTTTCAGACTAATTTAATGGTGGGAAACTGCAAATAATTGACTATTGACACCCGAGAACAAAGTTCAATTTTTGGGTGAATTCCATCATTCTAAAGAGCGTTTTTTTGTTGGGGCCTATAAAGAAAAAAGGGGCTAGGTCTTTTTGGGGGGAAAACAAAGAAAAATACGAAAAAAACAGACGAGTGGCGCCACCTGGCGAATCAAAGATGTACTAAAGTCAATAATCAACAATAATTTTAGAGCTGAATAAGCCACATCTCCAAAGCGAAATAAGAAGAAAACAGATAAGTGGCGCCACCTGGCGAATCGAATACGTACTAAGCTCAATCCGAAAAAATAATGAAAAATAATTGTATAACTGAATAAACTGCATTTAAAACCAATAAAACTAGCCAAAACAGCTTAATGACGCCACCTAGCGAATGAATATTGCACCAAGAGAAAATTATAAAAATAAGTAACCTGAGTAAGCAACGATGTAAATCACAAATGAATACAAAAATTGCCAAAAAAACCAAAATCAAACTGCCACCCCCCTGGGAAAAAAACAACAAACTGCAGATACTGAATAAGCAGCATATAAAGAACGAATGAATTAATATTATTGCTTCTCTCCACTCAAAACCCCAAATCTATTTTCTGGTAGCAATATATGTCAATCAATTGCAGTTTCCCATAATTAAACTAGTCTGAAACATGCATTACCACACTAATTCTACCTATTTCAGTCACTTCTGAAGCAACATTAAAAGAAAAAACAACAAATTTTTACCTTATGTAGCAAGCCAGATGACAGCACACCGCATCATTCACAGCAGCAGTCGGCGAGAACAACATTCTAACGCATGCCACACTATTAGACAAATTATAGAAATGCACCTAAATGCTCCACTGTTGCCGATATTCACATGCGACGCTATAACGTACGCCATAACAGACAAAGCACGCTTTGTCTAGACAGCCTGACTGACCGCCAACGAAGTGCATGTGATCGCCTGATCACACTAAACAGACCGCAGAGGTCATATTCTGGGCCGACGTGACACTGGCGAACGCCTCCCGCCACACCAACTTCCGGCATATATACATAATTTTTATAATAAAAGACCTATAAATAGCCAATTTTCACACCAACTTTGGTACTTCCCGTCACTTAAGCACAACATAATACCAAAAACATAAACAAACTGGTGTGTTTACATTAAATGTTTACATTAAATTTTATAATCGGTCATGAAAAGGTAACTAACAATATTCGCCGAAATAGCACCTTATTAACATGTATAACGAAAGTCATTCTACCGATATACATCAAGATCCTATATATACACAGCCGTTTAAGGTGGCATAGTTATTCTAAATAATTACTGATGTTTTTTTGTTGCTGAAGGTCTGCATTGACGATATGAAAATGGTGTAAACAATTGAGTGATATTTTAATTTAGGAGAGGTTAAGAATGGTAGAAATAGTTTAGTAGTTGCAAGAACTGTTCGTGGTATGAATCATCTTTGCTACAAATCGTCCACTGATGGTATGGATTAGTGTTGTGTGATCTCAGTAAGTATCATGATAGCAAACGTGATGATACCAGTATCACCGAGGTCACAGTGTATAACGGTGCCATGATGCCATCAAGTATTGTAAGGTGATGATAACTGTGAAGATACCATGCAGTTTGAATCACTTTACTGTTTGACTTACTGTACTCTGCAATGAGGAATTCAAGTCACATTAAAGCAAATTTATACAAAAAGTAGTGTAATGTTCTGTCAAAATGATGCAGACAAGAATGGTAGAGCGATAGTTGAACGATGGTAATTCTCACACAGTAGAACGAGTGCACTGAACAGGTGATTGAAAATGTGAGACCTGACAACATGGCACCAAATACCAGGGCTGGACTTATGGCCAATTCACATTTACAATGCTGACTCAACTCAACTCAACTGTTGCTGAGGGTCACTGACAGTTGAGTTGAGTTGAGTCACATTGGGATCATAGGTGTGAATTGGGCATTAGGCTTAGCATTAAGAATAGTTGGCCATGCACAGACAGATGCAATGTATTGCAATCTGTTGTTTACTAATTACGACTAATCATTAACGCAGTAGTGTTTGTTATCTTTTTATCTAGAACCTTCCCTGCTTATTTTTCATTGATAAGTCAGTAGTTACAAAACAGTTTTCTATGTATGCTTTGTAGGCTGATGAGTCAGCTTGCTGTTGTAAACATTCAGTCGAGTGTGATTATCGCTATGTTTTTATGCACGAAAGGAGCTACTGCATTCAGCACGTCTTAGCCATTGCAATTCTGTTTGTCCGTCTGTCCGTCACATGGGTGGATCAGTCAAAAACGGTGCAAGATAGGATCACCAAATCTTCACTGTCGCCTGCCTGGAAGATTCTAGTTTCAGGAACTGTAAATTTTTTCCATAAATTCGAAGGGGGTCACTCCGAACGAGGGCGCTAAATGAGAAGAGGTGGGCAAAATTTGCAATTTTTGGCCAGTAAGTCGCTGTATCTCAGTAATGGTGCAAGATACGGCCTAGGTTACTATTAATCACTAATAGTAAGTCGTACACTGAATTCAATAACCTTGAATGATATTGAACGCTAAAATAGGGGGTTGTATAGATTTTTTTGGCAATTTTGGGCTGCGACACAAGTCTATATCATTCACTAGGTATCGCCACGGAACTATCGTAATGCAATTTAGATTGAGAATTTGGTATTTGTATATTAACTTAGCGTGAACAGCCCAATTTTCAGCTAAACTACTGAACCAGAACTGCTCTAGGCTTTCACGCATCTCTTGAGCATTAGCTCAAATTTCTTATTGAGTGTTGTAATATTTCATGTGAACTCATCAGCAATTATTTGCTTCAGCTTAGTGTTTCTGTGTTGTGTGTTCTTTTTTGGCCATGCTGCTTGAGTCAGCTAAAATGGATGAACGAATATTAATGATGCATTATTAACACTTTAATGCATGCATTAACAAATTAGTGCAATGTGTTAACATGCTAAAATATTAATGCTTTGACAGCTTTAGTTATGACATCATTATGGCATCATTATTACGTCATGACTGGCAAAGAATATTTAACCAGTAGCCACATACTTATGAAATATTTTTAATTCTCTTTTCCTTCAGTGACATCTGGTAATCATTTTGTGTAAATTGATCATCATTTCAGTGAATTTTGAAACAAAGAAAAAGGGTGCCTTTTATGAAACACTGTAATGGGAGAATACCCTACAAATCTCTCAATGGATCTGACTGAAATTTGGCGTCAATTTCTAAGGGTCATCCTACCCCAGTTTTGGTCTTGGAGAAGACAAAAATAATGAAGAAAGAGGAAAAACAAAGCTTCCCATTACTAACGTGCGAGCAGCCTAATCACTATGGAGAGGCATTATACAGAAATGGAGTAGCATTAAGTTCAGCTTCCTATAATGTGTCATATTCTCTATATTATGCAGGTGAAAGTTCATTTGAAGTGAAGATTGAAGCTGATGCTAATGACGTCACTGAGCATCCCTGCGATGACAAGCCAAGAACGTATTTGTGTACAGTGTGTGACAAATGCTTTACAGCAAAAAAACATTTGAAACAGCACGAGCAAACACATAATGTAGACAAGTTGTTTTCATGTACTCAGTGTGAGAAATGTTTTTCTACTCAGCGTTACTTGAGGCAACATATGAATGTTCACAGCAGTAAATACAAATGCACTGAATGTGGAAAGTACTTCATTAGCAATCAGACATTAACAGTACACAGACGAATTCATTCTGGAGAGAAACCATTTGAATGTACTGTTTGTAGCAAACGATTTACACAATTACCTCACCTTGCTGTTCGTAGCAGAATTCACAGTGGAGAGAAACAGTACAAATGTCCGGAGTGTGACAAAAGTTTTAGTGACCCCAGTTCACTGTGGTCACATAAACGTCATGTACACAACAACAGAAGACCTTATCACTGTCGTTACTGTGGGAAGATGTTTAAAAGTAACCTGGAGCTGAAGGGTCATGTTTATATTCACACTGGTGCAAAGCCATACTCATGTAGATACTGTTCCGTCTGTTTTACACAACAGAACCAACTCAAGGCACATCTGCTGAAGTCACACAATGAAGGCACTTGGTTCACGTGTCACATCTGTCAGAAGAAATTTAGTGAGAAGAGTACCCTTAAAACACATTTACTTCGTCATGAAGATGTGAAGCCGTATGTTTGTGATGAATGTTCAAAGAGTTTTTGTACCGCAACTGAATTGAAGCATCATCAGCTGAAACACTCAGACTATAGACAGTTTTGCTGTGGTTCATGTGGTAAATATTTCAAGCATAAACAAACTGTTGTAAGCCACTTCAACAGATGTTCTGTTAAACTGGGATATGTCCATATCTTTGCCAGGCAAAATTGAGACAGAGAACAAACAATCTGTGTACAATTGCTTGTTAGATAGAGTTGCTACTGTTGACTCAAGACTTGTCAGTGAGATTCTGTGTACAACAGATTGTGTCGTGCTAATTCAGTACTCTGTGTCAGCTAGCAGTGTTCCTACAGGTCAGGGAAAACTGGAAAATGTTGGGGAATTTTTGTCGTCAGGGAATGTCAGGGAAATGTCAGGGAAAATATTTTTGAAAAGTCAGGGAAAATGATCTTGGATTATGCATACTGCAGATAACTGTGATTTTTTGCATCTCCAAATATTAAAAAGCAGGCAAATCTGCGGCTTGCATTGAACGTCCAAAAGCTAGACGTGTTTCAGCTTCAGGGGTCTTTGCCCCCTGACCCCCCAACCAAGGCCTTTGTCGTTTGCATATTACTCTATTAATACCGTTTCATTACTTAATACCATTTATGACATTTGTGCAATAGGGTTTCTGTTTCGATAATGTCAGGGAAATTGTCATTCCATGACTGGAAAATCGCCAATCCCGAATCCTGGGATTAGCAGCATCTCAATCCCAGGATTTTGGGATTATAAAAATTAGCTATAATTGTACTTTTTTGCGTATTAAATGACAAAAATAAGAATTTTTGCCATCTGGTGAATAGAATATTTTATGAGCGCTAGAGTACTATTTCGTGCTGTTGCCGGAAATTTGTATTTTGGCAGTCACTGTTACTCTCCACAGTTCGGATATACCTTTCATGGGGGCGCTGTGCATAAAATAAGTCAATTGGGGATACCAAAATGACCAATCTGTAAGCCTAATCCCGAAATGCGATCCTGGAATTTCGGGATTACAAATTTCTCAATCCTGCATCCCAGGATTGAAAATCCAATCCTGGGATTGCAATCATTAGTCTCAACGTGCTGCAATGTGTTTTACTTTGTCTTCATCATGAGTCACAGTACAGCTTAAAAGTCAACAAATATTTTGTTACTTTGTCGGTTGCACGTTATTTCTTAATGGTAACCATTTCTTGAAGAACTAACAGTGATCACATGTCTGGATAATAAGTCTGTGATTTATGGCAATATTCATGCACTTATTGTGCAAACAGTTGTTTATGGAATTGCTAGACAGTTTGTAGATCAGCGTTCATCCTTTTTTGATCAAGATGTTAATTATGGTTACAAGGCAGCCTTTCAGTGGCGGTTCTAGCCCCCAACATCTGAGCGGCACAGCCCCATGGCGAGCGCGGTAGTGTGAGCCTATAACAGGAGTCTGGGGGCAGAGCCCCTATTCAGGGCCCAGGGGCAGAGCCTCTGGACAGGCTGTCGAAGCCCCTTAAGCTGAGGCACTTTTGGTTTTTGGATGTTCAATAGAAGCCGTAAATTTGCCCACTTTTCTAAAATTTGGAAATGGAAGGAAATTAGATATTTGTGTTATCTTCCAAAAAATCATGGGTGGCCACGAATCTGAGCAGCCGGCGCTGGTAACGAGGAGTTTACTAGAACTTGGAATTTAAGGTCCTCCTAATATTTTTTTTTACTTTAGAATTAGTGAATCTCACCCTCTCTAATGCAGTACTGGTGACGGTGTGAAATTAACAGCCGAACTAATTTTAGTAGTCCAAATTGCTGCACTTCAGATCACCGAACTGCTTTTAGTAAATTCTGATTCTTTCGACTCAGTTCGGAGAATTGACTATAATAATATTGGTCAACAATATTTCAGTTTGCCGAATTGACTGTAGCACTGAGCTAAAGTTTTTGTTAGTTCAGTGTTATGTTATTATCAGTATTAGTTATTATTAATATTACTGTCTGTCAGTATTACTAAATTTATTGCTTGCTTTCATGCTAGCTTGTTTTATGTGTAGAAGCTCATTTTTTTACTCCAGTTTTAAGACTTTTATTTTTATGAATAGTAGGTGGTAAAATATGTTTTAGAAGCTAAAAAATTATGAAATGTTCTTATCAGTATTCCTAACTCATAGTGTTACTAAATTTACTGAGTTTTGTTCTGCTTGGTTGTCCACGTAGTTTGTTTTGTTATGACAGTATTATGATTTCTGTCAGTGGTTGGTGTTAATGCATTAAAATAGTACCGGGTACAGTTTTACACATAGGTTTTACGTGCAAAAGCAGCTACTGCTTTCGGCGCGTCTTAGCCATCGCAATTCTGTCTGTCCATCCCTCCGTCTGTCTGTTTGTCTGTTCGTCCGTCACACGGGTGGATCAGTCAAAAACGGTGCAAGCTAGGATCACCAAATCTTCACCGTCGAGTGCCTGGAAGACTCTAGTTTCAGGAATCGTAAAGATTTTCCATAAGTTCGAAGGGGGTCCTCCCAAACGAGGGCGCTAAACGAGAGGGGGTGGGCAAAATTTGCGATTTTTGGCCAATAAGTCGCTGTATCTCAGTAAGTGTGCAAGATAGGGCCTAGGTTACTATTATACACTAATAGGATGTCGTATACTGGCTCTCAATTGGCACCGAATTCAATGACCTTGAACGCCAAAATAGGGGGTTTTATGGATTATGGATTTTTTGGCGATTTTGGGCGTCGACACAGGCCTATATCATTCACAAGGTGGCGCCACGGAACTATTGTAGAGAATTTGGTATATGTATATTAACTTAGCGCGAACACCCCAGTTTTCAGCTAAACTACTGAACCGGAACTGGTATAGGCTTTCGCGCGTCTCGTGAGCATTAGCTCAATTTTTTGTATATATTAGAGTTACCATCTTGCAATGGTAATTTTTAGGCATTTTTATCTTATGCATACTTAACTCACACAGCAAACAGTGAGTGAGTGAGTGAGTAGGGTTTAACGTCCCACCCGACACAGTATAGGTCATTTTGGGGACGGCTTTTTCAGGCTGAATGCACACAAGCACAATAATAAAATGGTAAGTTTAAACTTTACAATAAACAGAAAGTTTAACCTTTACAGAAAGACAAAACACAAAAATACTCAAATGAGGTTAACCTAAAATTGTAAGAACTCCATTATACGCGTGCATATGTAATTAACGTAATGGTAGTTCTAATAATCTTCCCTGTTATCCTCCAGACAGACATCAATGTGATAATGCTGTCTATTGGAGGACAGGGGGAACACACAGCAAACAGATCTTAGGGTCAGCACGTTGTATCTTAATGTAGTGCATGCTGTCAGATGGATGCATGACACTAACGGTATTATAAGATGTTGAGCCTAGTGGCGACATGATATGCGGCCATCCGCTTAGCTATATTTATTCGCTCAGTACTCTGTTCAACCATAACCTACACATTTAAATGCAAAACTGTCATACTGCTCACTTCTAGCACGGAAAATGTTTACTACAATCAGACCGAACAAATTTAGTGAATTTTATTCATATACGTACACCAATACTTATGGTACATGAATTATTGCTATGACATCAACAGGTACTCATTTGCTAGGCAGTCAGCAACAGGATCACAATATCATATTCCTCACAACATCAGCAATGCCAAGTTGCTATTAGAACATTTCTATCAACATTCTGAAATTTACATACTTGCTGACACTTGTTCCTTATAACAAATAGCCATTAAATGAACAAGTACATTAAAATTTAAGTACACAGCACACTATGTAAAAAGCAAAAATGGTCAAATGAAAAACCTCGTTTGGAACAACAGAAATTTGCATTTAGATATAGCTTGAGCAGATCAAAAGTTATGCCTGCTTGAAATTATCCCCATCGTCACAATAGACAATCTGTGTGCGTGTCTGCCATTCTGTCTGCCATTCCCTCTATCCCTTCATGGGCCACCTCCCATCCTCACTTCGAACCAAACTGTCTGAGACCACATAAGCTAAAATGGAAAGACATAGAATATCGAACGTTTTTGGCCAAATGTTCTGTAGCAATAGTTAGTCAAGTTCAAGCTCATTTTTTGAATACGTTACGTTTCACGAACGCCGAATGCCTGGGCGTTGTTTACTTATTTACTGTGATCGGCCAGTGTCACTGTGTGAGTGAGATTGTTTGTTTACGTTTTTCGATTAAAATAAACATTACAGTTTTGTCGCAAAATATTTAACTGCATAATTGTCGTGCGATGGAAAATATGCAAACTTCTAGTTTAAAATGCATGGGCGATAACCACGCGTTGAAAGGACGATTGAAAACGGCGAAGAAACAGGTTCGACCGTTACTTTATTATTGCTTAGGAAGTGTCTATTCGTACGTCGGCAGTATAAATACAGTGATTATATTTACCGTGCGCACGCACGGTCCGTATGCAGTCACAAAGTGCTATTTATCGTGCGCAAATCACACCGTCAGATGGCATACTTTTGATCAACTTCTTTGGCAGCACTGTGGGCACAATAAATAGTGCAGTTAAGCGTTTGGCAATAATCAGTCACAATGATCAACTGAAGGTTGCATACGTTTAATAACTGTTTGGGTCACTTCGGGATAATCGGATGGCTGATATTCAGTTTCGATTAATGACAATCTTTACTACCGTAACAGATTTTTCTCACAAACAAGGTCGTTTAATATTTTCCATCTATCACATAAAACCCTAAATAACTTTCAATAATAAACCTTGTAAGAATTCGTAGTCAGGTTTTGAACCAGTGGCTAATTTAGAGTTTCGGACTCTGATCGCATTTTATGCGTCAGTGACTCGGCTACTTTTCTCAAAACATCCGCTCCCACCGAAACCTCATTTTTGCAAATAAAACATCCCCAAACTAACCCATAGTACTTTGCGGCAAAAAACGTTACGATACCAAAGAAAGTATGTAACTGCGGTGTTTAAATGCCGTTGTCCATATCTTTCTAGCTAAAACGTAACTTTGAAAAATTGACTTCATAAGGGTATTCGTCGATGCGTAAATGGTGGTGATATCATCCATTAAATCTATTTCTAAATTAAACCCATAATTCTTTTTGCTTATGAAGGTCATATAAATGTTCCTATTTTGTAACAAATTTTTATTCGTATTTTTGGCAATATTGATTTCGCATCTATTAATTTATAAAAATACCAACAAAATATCCATTAGAATACAGGCTTGCGAAGGTTATCAGCATATTTTAATAGAGGCAAAGAGTTGCCTGTGCATATTTCCAACAAATAGGCGAAACTTATATGATGCAAGCCACGCCCTTTGTCGAAGGGTATAAATAAGGTTTGAGCGTTCACCAAATCAGTTCGAACCATGGTTCGAACGATCGAGCTATGACGGACGGATGTCTGGCGCACCCCTTATCGGGCGTACCACCGTCTATGGTGGGTTAGCCTTGGTGACTGAATCTAGTAGGCATCAAGAGACCCAAACCAACGTTACTCAGTGAACGTGGTGACAGTTTCGATTGGTTGACCATCTGAATAAAGCTATAGGATGTGCCCTTTCTTATAGGGTGCACACCTTAAAGTGGGTGAACACCAAGGGTCTTGTAGAACACCATAAAGGCGTGGTGCACGCCGATCCGTTTGGTGAACACCATTTATTTGGTGAACACTTATTGGCTTGGCGCCCACCATGTGGTCGGATAGGTCTAGGTAGGTATGTGCAAAAAAAAGTTTTGCAACCGAACCCTAACTGTAGCTCTAACTGTATCACTAACCTTTTATCCATATGCTTCATTACAGCCGTGACCATAGATCGCTACAGTATTTAATTTTTTTGTTGGGAATCTTTGTGGCACTGCCGGAAAGTTTTTAGTTTTGCAGGGTCGGAGAATTCGTTTTAAGATTTTAGGAATTTGTGAATCGACTTTGAATTTGCCAAGCAATTTCTGGGATTTTACGCACACATGAAATTTAAAAATAGTTGTAATTTCACACATAAAATTTTTAGTGGTGGTTATGTAATTTTACATTTTGTTGTCTTGTTTTACATTGTCTGACTAAATACCCGACTACTGTCAAGCCTTGTTATGCACGGTTTAGCCACAATATATTACACCGTTGAGAAAGTGGAAGTCATACAGTAACCAAATTTGCAACATTTGTTCACGTTGTCTGTTTGTAGCAAACGGAACACGTTTGACAAAAGTTACAGTGAAAAACTAAAATACAGATGAACCCAAGTTAGCGGGCTGGAGAATGGCTGCTGTCGGTCGTAATTTTAAGAGGTCTGTGATACGATATTTATGGCAATGACAGTATTTCAGTGGTTTATTAAACAACACAAGGTTGTGGTGACTGTTGAGTATTTGAGTTGTGTGGATGATTTTGTCTTTCAGTTGTCATTAAAACCCCGCAAACTGCATGACTTACAGCATCTCGACCAATCAGAAGCTCTGCTCGACTTGGAAAGTCCGTCGTCGCTGATTGGACAAACAGATATCAAGGTGACTTGCTTTTAGTTGCATTTAGTTGCATTCAGTTTCGAAAATTAGAGTGAAATGACTCGACCAGTATTGGCATTATGCTCTATGAGAATAACTGTCTGGGTGAGATTGTGCGCACTTATATGATATCACTCTAGACACTATAATGAGTGATACGAGGAGGACTGAGTAAGTCAGAAAGTAAATTTCACATTATTCACTTTAAGCCCAAATTCCATCACGCCGACTTTGCGACAAAATCTGTCTGCGACTCTGCGACAAAGTCTGTGACTTTGGCGCAGACACAAATCATAAAAGTCTGCCATGATTGGTGTCCGCGAACTTTGTCGCTGACTTTCCTCGTGCATTGCAATGGACTAAATTCTAGTAGAATGACACAAACGGGTTTGTCGCAGACTTGTCATGGACATTGTCGCAAACATCTCAACATGCCGAGATTGTTTTTGTCCATGACTTGCATCGAAACTTTATAATTTCATGATTTGTCACCATTTGTGTCCACAAACACAAACCTGATTTGTGTTTGCGACTTTCTTTGCGGGGAAGTTTTGGTGATAAGTCAGCGTAATGGAATTTGGGCTTTAGTAATTAAGTAAAATAATTGAACCGATATGCCATGTAAGACAAAGCTCTCCCTAGTTGTCAGTGGGCTTGGTGGTATAACCATAGGCTGTCAGACTTATGATGAAGAGGTTATTTGTTCAACTCCCAGTCTGGTAATTATCAAGTGGTTACCACTTGGTTGGGTGGTTGTCTGCGAACAGGTAAACAGGCTGTGCGGTATCGCAGCACTGTTGTAAGGGTGACCAGCCATTTTAACGGGAGAACCCAAAATTTGACTCCTCGTATTTCCCAAACCCCGTAATTTTTCCACACCAAAATTTGCACAGATGATTATGTCCAGCATATCTTCTCCTGATGTGCAAAATTTGGTGAAAATCTGTTTACGGGGGGCTTCCCCATGAATAGGTGAAATGTAACGCTTGCGAGACTTTTTGTGCCTTCCCTTCCCTTTTTTCTTGCCGTCCTCTACAGGAAAAACAACTGAATTGATTTTAACACACGATGGCTCATATGACGCGATTTTGCGCAAGGAAGTGCCTTTTGGGGGTTACAAAATTTAAATTTAACGTTTTAACCCAGTGATTTTCAACCGGGGTTCCCAAGGGTTCCGCGAGCATCTGCCAAGGGTTCCGCGGCTGCATGGTCAGTAAAAAATAAAATTAACCTAGCGTGCAAAATTACGCCAAACAAAGCCATAGAAGTAATAAGCACCGAATACTTAGTTCAAAATTTTGAGCTTCTAGCACTCTTGCATACAGCGTGAAATATTTTTCTTTTTGTTAACAATGTTAGAATATTTGTATTAAATACTGAACACTAGGCTTAACGTACTTAGTCTCAGTGTAAAGAAATCATGTTTATTTATTGGAAAAAATTCATTTTTTGAAACATTTTTTTAAAAAATTATAAAAAAAACATTGCGCATCAGCGAAACTGGCTTAGAGGTCCAGACCCCCTTAGCTGTTTGTGGGCATTAAAATGTAAAAGATCCGGTGGTAGGCCTAATTTTTGAGGCCGCCTTGTGAGGTATTTTGGTTAAATACAATATCTTACTGTTGTCTGCCGATGAAACAAAATTGTTAAATAATATCATCTCTCATGCGGTCATTAAATTTTACACATATTCTGCCTGGTGTTTTAATTATCGTCAGCTTTTTTGGGCTTTGCTTTCAGACCCCCACAGATTCTCTGCCTCTGTCCCCAGACACCCTGAAACTTCCACTTCACCCGTAGACCTATACTCTGCTGGACTCACGAATCACTGCATGGGGTTCCGTGAGTGACCTTCACGCTTGTGTAGGGTTCCGCAGCAGCAAAAAGGTTGAAAAACACTGTTTTAACCTATTTTTTCACAAACTCCGGCTATGTATAAGATAGAGTCGTAATTTTTGGTTCTAGAGTATGGTTTTCGGGGTCGGCCAATTTAACGGTGTCATTTGTAGTCATTTGTATTTACCCCTGATTGACCCCTGTTGCTATGGCAACAAAATTTGGGACAAAATGGGTCATAACTTGAGATAATTGAGATAGTTGTGCGCTGTTTGCACCTACCCCTATTTTCGGCCCCGGACTATCCGATGTTGTCATTTAAATTTCTCCCCTACCGACCCTCGTTGCCATGGCAACAAATTTTGGAAGCTGATAGTGTTTATGATGACGCCAGCAGACAACGTTGGTGCTAGGATGGTGATAGTAAAGTAGGGGTTACTTATAGTTGAAGTAGAAATAGAAGAGTAGCAGTAGTTGTGGTAGTAATTGTAGTGGTTATTCTACTGTTCAATTTTATTCAGCTCCAGATTATGTCCAACCGTAATAAAACTGCAAATATTTATGTAAAACAGTATATAACGAGCACCAACCTCAACTCAGCCTTCTGTCTTTCTGGGGTAGGTAAGTCGAGTACCGGTCTGTCTGGCTGGGGTTATGGCAGAGCACGTTCATCTGTGTCGGGTGGCAGGTAACACTGTGTGATCTCATATGGCAGGTGACGCTCTGTAGTCTTGCAATTGATTTCCGGTAAAGAACTGTACACAAGCTTCACTCGTCTTTAACCAATTAGCCAGTCTGTTTGTTTATTTGAGAGACAGGTTAAACAGCTGTGCACAGTGTTAGAATTTACTTGCTGTGTTTGGTAGAAACATAACATTAGGCAAGGGCAAGTTTTGCTGAGTATTTTGTTTAAGGCTTTAATTAATTATATTAATTATTTCAATTTAGTCTGACATTTCAGTTTTAGACCACAACGTTTGCTGATACTAAAACTCCGGCCTTGACTTTGGTCTTAGACCAAACTTTGGTTAGGACTTAAGTCTCAGCAAAACTTTCCCTCACCCAGTGTCATCTGTCAGTAGAAGGTTGTGAAGCCAATATGCGCAGTAGGGTGGCGAATTCCGTGACCCCATTTTTATAACTGGGTCAGTAATGGAAAAGCATCAATTTTCCATCCCATTTTTGATGACTTCGTATTGTCAAATTACACAGATTTGCAGCTTTAAAAAAAATTTTATGGTAGCCGCAGTCAGTCTTCATTGCTTCATCTGTCACCGTTTTGTGATGTCTCAGTGGATGGCTGAGTGAATGTGTGTTTCAGTGTGTGTGTAGTTTTTTAGATGGTACTAACAGTGATGACACACTGGCCAGTTTCTGGCGCCTGTTTCTGGTACCAGTCAATTGGTACCAGAAACAGGTCAGTCTGTCATACTTTTCTGCTGTCAGATTTTTCTGGTGCCAGAAACCAGCGCCGGACAGAGCATGTTCAATTTCGTGCCAGAAACCAGCTGGAAAGCTGAACTGCAATTGGTCATTCGGAGCAGACAATAGCACTGCTCGTTTGTTTGTAAACAAAGATGAAAAATAAATTGCAGTGATGCAGGCATTTTTCAACTCATAGAACAGTATGGAAAAAAACCGAATTTTTGTGTGAAGTGCCATTAAAAATTTATTGTGGCAGAATCTTGAAGAAAAGCGTGAATTACAAGCTGGCTGCAGATTTTGTTTTTTTTTGGCTGCTGGTATCATAATTTGCTGGCTTCCGTTTATGGTGCCGGAAACTGGCACCGGAAACTGGCCAATGTGTCATCAACTTAAGTCTCTCTGTCATTCTGTTAGCTACCTGTGGAAAGTCAGTTCTAGTTTTTCATGTCTTAGTCTTATGTCTGATTGTCTGTCTATCTATGTCTGTCTGTTACGCCTTTATGTTTGAACTTTATTTTTGAGTAGTTAAAAATTTTAAAGCCATATTTGATGCACATATTTGGCGTTTAAGTCCATGCTGAACTGCAAAGTTACACTTCATTATTCTTAAATTTGATAAAGTTATACCATATTATGCACGCTCACCCAGAAAATTTTCCATTTTTACAACACGTTTACCACAAGACACAAACTTTTGATATCTGTCAACAAACAAAGGGTTAAAGTGCACAAATAGCTGGGATATTAGGTCTACAGCTACAGAACAGCTAGAAGTGTGCAATAAAATATTTTTCGAAAAAGTTTATATCTGATGTTCAAAATGTTTACCACCAGCCAAAGCACATGCATTCTGACAATATTCCAAAAGTCTGCGCCAACTTCTTTTAGCTCTAGTATGGTCTTCGGCTTTAAGTTAAGTTTGTAAAATGTCTGCAGCATTGCACCCTGCACATTAGTAGTCATTAGTAGTCAAGTGGTTAAAATCTGGTGAATTTGGCAGCCATTCATACTTTACAATGAGGTCCGTACGGTGGGCTTTCAAGTAAAAATGGAAAATTCTCTGCGTGAGCGTGCATAGTATAGCATAACTTCAACAAATTTAAGAATAATTGCGTGAAACTTTGTAATTTGGCGTAGATTTGAACACCGAATATGCGTGTAAAATATGGCTAAAAAATTTCAGTCATTGAAAAATAATGTTTAAAAGACTTAAGGGGTGTAAAATATTTTGACTCACCCTGTACACTCCTGTATATATATATTTCTATCTGTGTGGGTCTGCAGTCAGTTCTGAGTGTGGAGTCATTCTGTGCACTGCCAGCAGAAAGTCAATCACGGCTGCTACGTCTGTTGCCATGTTGTGATTGTGAGCTGACGTCTGACGGACACGTCCGGTTAGTATTAGAAACAGTTTGTGTTTAGTTATCTCCGCCAAGGTGAACGTAGCAAAAACTCGTGGAGATTCTGTTTTCGCTCATTTTGTCCGTTGTTCATTCCTTCTGTGCACATGATGACGTCGTAATGGCAGTGACGTCATTGCAGCAACAGAGCAAGCAGAAACGACGGCTGTTACTTTTGCCCCCCTCCCTTTCCCCTGCCATGAAGCAGCTCTTCCTTTTTCTTCCCCTTTAATGTTGTAGCGTGTAATTGTAGTTTTACGTGTAGTAGTAGTTGTAGGTGTTGTAGTTTGGGTTGGTGGCGTGGTGTAGTGGTAACGCATCTGATCCAATCAGCAAAGTTACTGTACGCGGGCCAAGTTAGTACTGTAGGCAGGTAAACCATCTCGGTATGTAACCAGCCACCTAGGTCAACTCAGCCTTCCATCCCGCCGGGGTAGGTAAATCGAGTACCAGCTTATCTAGCTGGGGTTAAGGTGGGGTGCATTCACCTTTGTCGGGTGGCAGGTAACACTGTGTGATGCCATACGGCAGGTGACACTCCGTAGCTCTGTGAGGGGTTCGCTCCTTAAGAGCTATATTCTGACCTTTACCTTTAGCATTACCTTTAGTAGTAGTAATGTTTATATTAGTTCACTTGGCGGAGATATGCTCTCTTATAAGTGTCTTCTTGTTGCTTCTGTTAGTTAACATTTCATCAGTACCCTGCGGGGAGGGAGTCCGATGCTACTTTGGCATCACTTTGCCAGAGATGGGGTTCTTCATCCACGACTGTTCTTGACTTCAAAGATGGCTCACGCACGAAAAATCATGCGCTTGCTTTTGGTATCAAAAAATACATTTTTGTTTCCATGTTGAGATCATGCTGCATTGTCACTAACTGGTGACTGTTGTTTTGATTACCTCACCTTAATACTGTTGTCACACTACCTTGTGAAATGCAGAAGTCACAGTTTGGGTGTTTACAACGATGAATTCGTACTGGATAGCACATTCGTTGGCTCAGAAAAATTGCCGAGATCACTACATCATTGAAAATCTGTAGCTTCATTGTATTAATTTTTTTAAAAAGTCATACTAACTCACTGCTAACATACTACTAACATAGTAAAAAAATCATACTATCTCACTTACTTACTTTTTTAAAGCTGCAGGGAAACCCAAATTGGTATGAACATTTTCCCAGTGCAGGAGTTTTTAGCTCAAAAGGTTGAAGATATGGTCATTGCTAAAATGTTTTACAACTCTATTAAGTAAGTAAGTAATATAGCCTGTTAAACTGCAATGTTGGGCAACATCGAATGTGCTCGCTGCGCTAGTAGAACGGAGAGTAAAAGTGTTTTCGATGATGTCTGGAGGTAGGCAGAGAGTTGGTCCTATGTTTCTGAATGTTTGGAAGAGTATTTCAAGTAGATGGTGGATGACTGCATTTATGTCAGCATTGGGCTGACGTGTTATTGTAGATACTTATAATATTGTGCTCTTAATTCTGCTAGGCTTAGTGTTATTATTACTAGTCTACTATTAATAGGTGCTTGGTGTATTGTTACAGTAAAGCCTCGGTAAAGGCAAAGTGTGTCGTGGCCCGCCGGGGCGCAGGCGGGGTACTTATCTCCCTTTATTAGGCCTTTGAGCTCGTAACCACTGAGTCCGTGATGCATATGGCCAGTGTGACGCCAGACCTATGGTTACCTTCCCAGCCTCGGGGCATCACCGCCCTTTGACCGGTACCAAATTATACTGCTTGGTGAACAGAGGCACATGTGTGTGAACAATTTGCCCAAGGTTATGCAATGTGCCCGAGTCGATCCTAGGACCTTTCGGTCTTCAGTCTGGCCCATTACCAAGCCACAGAGGCTTGGTGGTGAGGCGTTGAACAGACTGGACATGATGATGATGTATGTTAATATATGTTAATGTATGCTAATGTATGTATATTACTGGTAGGCTGGGTGGTGAGGCATTGAACAATGAGTTTTTCACCAAGGCCTGCAACGACTGGAGAAAACGTCTCACTAACGGTACTTTGCAGTAACTACATATTACAATTCTCTATCACAAATTTGTTCTCAGAACATTTCTCTGTGCATGAACATGATCTGAATGTGCATACAATAATCTATGGTATCATTAATTTTCCCTCCTTTTCCTTCCCTATTCTCTGCTGAGCAGCAGGCCCCTTTAGAGCATCTAGGGGTCTGAGAGAATGGGCGACTTTACTTTTTGACTTAGACTTTCGCTAAGCCTTTTGCTAAGCCTAATCTTCAGTCTAAGTACATACTTAAGTCAAAAAGTGATTTCAAAGTTTGGTCTAAGTAGGTACTTAGACTGAAGTTTGGTCTGAAACTGTGGTCTAAGTACCTACTTAAGTACCTACTTAGACCAAAGCTGAGCCGAACTAACCTGCCTAAAGTCGATTCGATTTGCATGGAAGAGATAGCTTTAGCCCTTAGGGCAATTAAATAAGCAAGTCTAAGCGTAACTTGTTGATTTATTTCCTGTTAGGTTTGCCACATTTTCCTGGCATTTTTAATCATTTTGGTTCAAACTTTGGTCTAGGTCAGTACCGACTTTGGTGTTAAGCTTTAGCTTTGGCTCAGCAAAAATGTAAGTCAAAAAGTGAAGTCGCCCAGCAGTAGCAGCGTGCATTTCGGACATAAATTTTTTGCCAGGTTGTCAATGTGTCTTGGAGCCTCATTTACAAAACATCCAGTCTAGGTCGTTTAATGTAAGTACATATGGCAGAGAAAAAGTTGTCGATAAATCTGTTGATCATGATAATGATGTATGTGTGTTAATTTATGGTTAAGGTTAAAAGGTCAAAGGTTAAATTGTCGATAGTCAACAGGCCGTCTCACGATTAGCTCTGTGACCAATGCGAACGATGCTCATCTCCGTTTCCAATGGCCCCCAGGCCGGCAGTGTACTGCAGACGCCTTGCCTGCAGTATGGGATCACATGATATTTATCGCAATATCCACTTTCTATAAGCAGGCTGCCCAGGTATCTAAGCTACCTGACTTGTTCTGTCAGTTGTACATCAACATAGATCTTTGCCTCAGTTTTGCACTGAAAAGAAATATGTATCAACTTGATCTTCTGTGTATTACCTACCACCCGATAGAGGCGAACCCGTCCCTGCCTTATATATGGGAGGAGGGCCAGACCTCTGCATATTACTGCCGTAACCTTCCCGGCGATGAAGTCGGTACCAATTTGTTCTGCTTGGTGAACAGAGGCACACTGTGTGTGAACAACTTGCCCAAGGTCGTTACCTGGCAGTGCCCTGAGTCGGAGTCGAACCTGCAACCTCAGGGTTACAAGTTTGGCACGTTACCGTTAGACTACCAAGCCATATGCGTATATGCTAATGCATGTAGATGTATGCTAATTTATGATTATATGTGTGTAGGTGATTTGACGGAGGAGAGTCAGCTGATGTTGAAGATAGAACGTGAGAAACTGAGAGCTCGCACTGACCCATGGAAGGTATCAACAGCTGTGCTGGTGCTATTAATAGCTCTGTAGATGCTATTTATAGCTCTGCTCTCACTGTTCTGTTGATGATATTAATAGCACTGTAACTTGTGTAAGGTACATGTAAAGTCTTTTGGTCATATGACCATATCTTCACTAATTATTGACCAATTTTTAAAATTCTTTCACTGGCACACTCTGCAGACAATTTGCAATAATGTCATTATTATATATCCCACTACATGGTAAATGCATTTCTGCACTACCTTGTGAAATATAAATGTAAGTAAAAACTAACGATAATAGCAAAAATTTAGGTAAATGAAAAAAACTAGAGCTGCGGATTTTAATGATCAATTTAATCGTTAACTAACAAAGAAAATTAACGATTAATTTTATTTTTAACGATTAATCAACTCAGCCTTTTACTTACTCATGTACGATATAAATTGGCTGCTCTTGATGACTTCCAGCGGCGTGTGACT
>Ga0209367_1003490_pt1 | contig 21404 bp, 15 predicted proteins | sample WorMetLIZISLAND2_FD_187412 | JGI IMG/M metagenome (GOLD analysis project Ga0209367, IMG submission 187412) | Marine gutless worms symbiont microbial communities from Max Planck institute for Marine Microbiology, Germany - Olavius geniculatus... ...
CGTATATTCATGTCTCGTATTTTCATGTCTCGCATTTTCATGTCTCCCATTTTTCTTTCCTGCATTTTCATGTCTCACTTTTTCCATTTTCACCCCTTATTTTTGTTGCCTCATTTTCATGTCTCGTATTTTCATGGCACGCAGTATGGTGCCGCATTTTCATGTCTCGTATTTTCATTTCTCGCATTTTCAGCGTCCCCAGTTAAGAAGATGTAGACCTACAGACCTTCAGTAACTGAGTGAGTGAGTAGTTTCTTAACGGTACATCAGCACAAAATAGGCCGTTCAGTGCTATAAGTGGTTAAATTAGTTGAAAACAGTGTACAGACGTTCAAAACAAAGCAACCTACTTGGCGTGCAATATAAATCCTCTAGGAAAAAATCTACACCGTGGGCCATAAAAACGTGGCACTTTACTTTTGTCCATATTTTCACCAATTATTGACCGATTTTAATTTTTTTACTGGCACATTCCGCAGATAATTTGCAATAATGTGATTATTATATATTTCACCACGCCGTAAGTGAAACACAAATGTAAGAAAACCTAACGATAATAACAAACATTTAAGTAAATGAAAAAAACACTTTAGACCAACATTGCGGTGAATGATCCGTATGACACTAGAGTGACTAGACTGTGTTAGACCCACACAGACTAGTGTTATACAGATCATTCACCGCAATGTTGACCTGAAGTGTTTTTTTTTTAATTTTACCAAAATGTTTGTTTGTTATTATCGTTGTAGATGCATATTTCATTCATATTTTACAAGGTAGTGTAGAGACGCATTTACGGTTTGGTGGGATACGTAATAATCACATTATTGCAAACTGTCTGCGGAGTGTGCCAGTGAAAAAAAAATTAAAATCGGTCAATAATTGGCAAAGATATGGACAAAAGCAAAGTGCCACGTTTTTTATGGCCCACCCTGTATATCTGTACGTGATTGTAGGTTAGCAGATATTTTCACCAAATTTGCAGTGCTTACGGACGACTATCCAGGCTAAATATCTACCAGATTTCATTGAAACATTTTTTTATTTCGACCATTATAACTCTTTGAACTGTAACAACGCATTTTTAAAGTGAACACGTGACGTTATTAAAATGCAATTAATTCTGACGCAAAAAATTAGTCCAGCGCGATATAAAGAACAGACCAAACAGTGTCTTGTACTGTTGCTGCATGTCCGGACCGTCTGGCTCGGCAGAGCTCATGGCCGTAGGACGGGGACGCGTGATCGGCGCTATACCGACGTTGCTCTTTCCCGCGGGGGCGCTGGTCTCCACGACCGTACTGCGCTTGAAATAGTCGCACAGTCGCACCTCGAGATCCTCGTGCTCTTTCTTCAGTTTTCTCTGCGCTGCCAGCGCCCGCTGCGTACACAAGCACAGCGAATAGCGTACGGCAAGTCACTGAGTTATGACCATTAAAATAATTTACAAAATCTTTTTGCACAGACAGATCGAATTATTATTCACAGTCTTACGGTATTTGGACCCAAAACTTGATAGACTCTACATCGAACTTTCGTAGAATTTCTAACAAAGCAGCATTCTGATATTACGTTAAGACATCTTACCATGAGTGTGACGCAGGTTGCAGTAAAGTCGTTAATGTACACTTTTTTGATGTAACCTCTACTGCAATTCGAAATGTGTTTAAACTTCAGACGTTTGCTGCATTAGCTTCGTAAAGTGGCGCACAATAATTTTTTAAAGATTATTTGATTAACTCACTGATTGTTTGTTTGTCTCATTGGTTTTGTGATGTACACAATGTCAACCATGGCGGAAATGTTTCCCCCTGCATCATGCGTGGGTTTGATATTGAAACTTTGACACTGAAAACGAGTTGCATCGTAGAAAACGATAAATTATTAATTACTAAAGGCCAAATTCCATTTAGCTAGTTTGTTGGCCAACAAGTTGGCCAACTTGTGTTGGCCAACAAGTTGTCCAACTAGTTCGCATGTTGTCCAACACGTTGGACAACTTTTTTGTTGGCCAACTTGTTGGCCAACACGCCAAATCAATCTCAACATGTCGAGATTGAAACAACAAGTTGGCCAACTTTTTTGTTGGGTCGCCAATATGTCAAGATATATGAATACTGTTTAGCCTACTTATTAATGTCTCTGAAGTTCAAACGTATCGACGTCCATTCTCAAGTACGCATAAAACTTTGGACTGTTCGACAGTTCTGGTAGCAACGTATTATAAGTGCCAAACTGATCCCGAAGTTGCAAATATCGCTTGACCCATACAGTATTCTTGCGTTTCTTTCGCTGAAAGGCAGTTGAAAGAGTAGCGAGAGCGCCAAAACTTGCAATTATGGATGTACAGGCTACAATCACTGCTGTTTCATCCAAGTAGGTCATGTCAAAACAAAAAATTGGGTCACTGTCTCAACAAGTTCGACAACAAGTTCGCTTGTTGCGCAACTTGTTGCGCAACTTGTTGGCCAACAAGTTGGCCAACACCAAAATCGTGTTGGCCAACTTGTTGGCCAACAAACTAGCTAAATGGAATTTGGCCTTAAACGTTACTATATACCTTACAGTCTTCGATCAGTTTTCGGCGTCTGAGAACTTCTGAATCAACCGGCGGCAACTCTTCATCTTCTTCTTCTTCATCTTCTTCCTCCTCCTCCTCCTCATCAAGTTCGTCGTCGTCAAAAGTGTATCGCCGTGATGGTATTGGCTTCACTGCAGCGATAACATTCGTTCGCAAAAAATACTCAATCGCTCATTCACTGAGCACGACGGATGGCCTGATTCATGATAGCTCAGCCACAATTAGCTACAAAATACGTTACGACAAGTAAAACAACTAGACAAAACTTAAGAAGCATACGAACATAAAACATAAAACAACTTCACCGAAACAATAGAAACAAGAAGCCCAGCTGTCGCCAAAATAACCCACCGTCAGTGCCGGCGTTAGAGAATTGGAGGCCCCCCAAATACATGTGTGAGGCTCCTATAATAAGGGATCTGGGGCGGAGCGGGATCCAAGGGCAAAGCCCTTGGTCAGAGTCAGGGGGCAAAGCCCCACTGAAGCTGAAACACTTTCGGCTTTTGGACGTCCGCTGAAAGTCGCAAATTTACCCACTTTTTAAAAAAAATTAAAAGGCAAAAATCAGACACAATTTGTGTTGTCTTTTCAAACAAGTAATTTGAGCAAAGCTCACGTGACGCGCGATAGCAGCGGTCCTGTTACTTTGGCAATCAGTGTACAGCATGCAATAAAATAATAAAAATTGTATACGAAATTCACTCTTAAAATGTGTGTCGCAACTCGAAATTGCAAAAAATACTAAAAAACCCTACTTTGGGGTCATTCCAGGTCATTCCACGTCATCGATGTTGACACTGCTAAGAAGCTCGTCACTAGGCCTAGTGCTTGTTATAATAAGCAAAACGTCTATGCCTATCTGCAACTGTTTCCATGCTAGACGAAACAATATAAAAAAATAACCACTTTTGGAGAGTTACCCCTCTTTTACGCTTCCTTGCGCAGGCCTCCTTAAACCTAAGGGGTCGGGATTTGGACAGCTAAAATTTACGTTTAATGCTGAAAATTACATATGCATGTTGTCTTGGTCTATCTAAAACCGTTTCGTCGCAATTCACTCTTGAAATGTGCGCTGCAGCCAAAAATTGCGAAAAATTCAACAAAACCCCTCTTTTAGGGGTTCAAGATCGTTCAGTGTCACCGACGTCGACAAATCTAAAAAGCCCATCACCAGTGTTTGTTATAATATGCAGCGAGTCTGTACCTATCTACTACCGTTTTCACACTATAAGAGCCAATAGTGGCAAAATAGCGTCTTTTAAGGGGGGGTACCCCTCTCTGACGCCTTCGTTTGAGAGGAACCCTTTCACCCAGGGGCACGAAATTTTGTCACTAAAAACTAGTCATTTGGGCAGCTCAAAGTGAAGATTTCGTGATCCTAGCTTGCACCGTTTTAGTACAGATCACGAGTGACAAACAGACGGACGGACAGACAGATAGACGGACGCCTAGACGATGGCTAAGACGTGCGATGCATTCTGCTATCGCCCGTAGAAAGTAATAGACTTGTCCACTTTGGCTAAGCTTTTCACATGTTTATTTGTTTTATATTTTGAATGCATTTTTTTAAAAACTAGAAATGTTTTTCACACTTAGCATAAGGCCCCTGAGCATACGTGACGCCCCCCCTGGCCGGGGTACGGGAGGCCCTTCCGTCGGCTCTGCCGACCGTACTGGTTTTCAGTAACTTTCAAGGTCATCCAAGATCGATAGTTTTTATTTTATTTGAATAGGCGTAGGGCTATGTTACTTCCTATTAGTGATCATTAGTAACCTTGGCTCTATCTTTCACCGTTTCAGAGATATGGCCATTTTTCCGTTAAAAACGCACATTTTCTTTACCTCCTCCATTTAACACTTAATTTGAAAATGTTCCCCTCGCATTAAATGGCTGAAATTTTGCATGCCCGATTTTAACCCACATCGCTAATTATTCTGGTAAAAAGTTTTCTTTTATGACCCACTTCTCAGCCAGAGTAGCCTACATTTTTCGTTACAGACGGACAGACGGACAGACGAACGGACGACAACCATGCCAAACTGAAAATTAAAAAACTTAAAAAGCATGAAAAACATAAAACAAAAAAACTTTACTGCAACAATAAATGCGTTTCCAATAATTACTTATTCATTTATTTATTCAATCATTGATACGCTAGATGACACTGTGGCAGCACAATTACAGAATACAATACAACCAATAAACAAAATCAAAAAGCATACAAACATAAAATATGGATCAATTAACAATAATTAATTTACAACTGAAAAACATAAAAGTTTTATTTTATTAACGCAGAATGAATTTCCCATACGTAATGTTCATAACGATGCCACAACTGGACATCGGCTTCAGTGCAATGTATGAGAGTTTACAAGGTAGTATAACGACACGTATGGGGTGTGGTGGGATCTTTAATAATAGAGTTACTACGCATTTTGTCCTGATTCCGTCGGTGAAAAATAATTGAAAATTGGTGAATGATTAATGAAGTTATTGGCATATAAACGCATTGTGCCATTTTTTGGCCCACACTGTAAAAGACGGCTGAAGCGAAAGTAACAGTAGCTCACCTGCAGACGGTCTGACGGGTTTGATCGTCGGCTTCCTGACAGTCACGCCTTCTCCTTCTTCTTCTTCTTCTTCTTCTTCTTCTTCTTCTTCTTCTTCGTCTTCTTCTTCGTCGTCGTCTTCTTCTTCGCCCTCCTCTTCCTCCTCTTCTTCATCTTCTTCCTCTTCTTCTTCGGTCTCTTCTTCCTCTTCCGTCTCTTCCTCTTCTGTCTCTTCGTCTTCCTCTTCTTCTTCTTCTTCGTCTTCTTCTTTGTCTTCGTCTTCGCCTTCTTCGTCTTCTTCTTCTGTCTCTTCCTCGTCTTCTTCCTCGTCATCCTGTTCTTTTTCGTGGTATTCGTCGTGCACTGAATGTTCCTACACATGTTTGATAATGAGAGAGAGAAAGTTTATTTTCCAAAACTATACACAATATGTAGGCCTAGCTATACATAGTTGATGACATAAGAGAGTGGCCAGAAAAGCATCTGCCCATCAAATGCTGGCCACCCATAGTTACAATCAATACAACAATATTTTATAGGCCTACTCAATTTTATACACAGCAGCTTTACTAATATGAACTGCGCAAATTGCATCTGAAACAATTACCATACTGAACAGAGATGCGTCACCTGAGCATTGTTTGTTTTGGAAATAACCAGATGAGCGACGATTCGGCATTAACGCGAGTATACAGTAAAATACCGAGGCGATGGTTGTGTCGGAGGTGACCCGCGAAAGCACTTGCGTGGATTCCGTAGTTGCTTCTAGCTTCTCTATCTCAGAAGCAGGCTCAACGTCTTCATCCATTTCTTCATCATTCATGGCTGTCGCCGATGTTGCCGGTGCTGCTCCAGATTCTCTCTTTGACGACGACAACTCGGCGGCACCCTCATCATCTCCGGCGGCCTGATCCGTCTCCGCAGTCTCCTTCGCTTCATCAACCGCATCGGCCGGTTCGTTATCTAACACGTTTGCCAGTTACATTTTTTATACCTCAGCGCAAAATACCTGCACGCGATTGGTCCAAATCGCATCACGTGTAATTTACTAATACGCAATGTTGCCCGCGCGAGCAACATTGAGCGGCCAACACCAAAGTCGTCACAGCTGTTTGGTTCAAATATTTTTGGTTTAATTTTTTTTGTTCTAGTTTTAAGATATGACAAAACAAATAGTGACTGGCGTCGAGGTCATCATTGGACATTTTTTGCTAGAAGTTCGTAAAATGTTGCCCTCGGTCTTCAATTATGAGGCAGCATTTTTCGAACCTCTGGTAAAAAGATTTCAATGATGACCTCGACGCCAGTCACTAGTTGTATAATAATGGTCCACTGCCAACATATAATGCGGCCGTCTCCTGGTCTTTGACTCTTTAGCGCTGTTGACCTAACTTAAGCTAAAAGCTCGTAAAGAACGGAGAGATTGAAAAGATTTGAAATGTGGCTTATTACAACGGCCGCATGATAATATACAAAAAATAATACAATTAAACGTCTGACATGCTGACTCGAATACTTTATTTATTGTCGAATTCAATTTTCTACTATAACCTTCTCTCCCTCCAACCGTGCTGTTAACGTACGGAAAATTTATTACCACGTTTCCCGCAGCACCCGCAAAAATTTAGTAAATTCACACACGTTTGAGTTTGTTTTATTGCTTATCAAAAGCTACACGACGAAAATTAGTTAACGGCAGCTTTATTTCCTGAAGTGATTTGTACAAAGCAAGACGGATCACGTAATCGAACTGATTTAATCGCGTTTTATTTAAAATGTGCAATTATCATGTAATTTGTAGCTTATTTTGTATTGTAAATGTAAATTTTATTATATTTTAGTGCCATGCATATTTATGCAATTTAAATTTATAATCTATAAAAACGCTTAAAGTTAATGAGTAACTGACGTTCAGGTTCAACGTCGGCAGTTTCGTCTTCAGCGGCTTTTTCAACTTCATTATCCTGTATTGTGTGTGCCATAGCAAACAAACATCTTGTTCAGTATTGAAGCAGTTGAAATTACTCATGAAACTTATGAGTACAGGGAAGAAGCTATTAGTGACTGAGACACAGTTTTGCATCCTGCCTACAATTTTACAATTTATATTATTGGCTTAAATATCGTTAAGTTCGGCATACGGCAGAACTGTTGTTATTGTTCACAACATAGGTTAACTTAACTATAACTGTTATATACTGTACTGTCATCAATTTATCATTGTCATCACCATTTATTTCTAAAGCCACCACAGCAAAATAGGCTATAGCTTCACAGCGTTGCAGTGCACTTGACGGAAGTAGCAGCATTAATTGTTCGCCTTCTTTAGAAATCTATAAATCAAAATGTCTGAATTAATTTCACCTCGTCCATCGCGAACAATAATAATTATCGGCGTATTTCAACGTTGTATAAATCTGATGCGCTGCTGAGCGTATTATTGTGACGTCAACATGATAGATGATCAGCAGCAGAGCTGCATGGTTGCTGAGAAAAGATGGATCAAACGTCACAGTATGTATAGCGCTACTGCAGTAACCTCTTCAACGATAACTCACAGCGGCGCGCCATGCGTAAACTTATATCCTGCTTAAGTTAAGGCCAATCGCTGACGTTTCAGTGCCAGGCAAGATGATGAATAACCGGTATCGAAATCAGCAAAAAGACAGCTATGTTTTTTTTTTGTTTTCTTGCAAATTTCAAGCAAACCAAACACTGAACTTTGCTGCGCTCTGTTTCCTCTCGTTATTAATGTGCATGCCTGTCAAGCCGCGTTGGTTTTTAGTCAGCTCGTCGGCCGGGATGTGTATGTCGCTTGTATGAGAACAGGTAGACGATTTATTTTCGCCTCAGATAGCGAGCTTTTTCGCTGTTTGTTCGAGTGTGGTGGCGATTGTTTGTCGACTTTATATCTGACCTTAGATAGATTGATGTGATATCTCTGTTTAAACGGTGAAACGGAACAGTCTGATGATTTGATTGAGATATTTTTACTAGCAGCTGCGACTGCTTAATTGTTTGACTGTCTACATTGTATTTGTATTTCTGTTCGAGTTTCGTTTATTGGCATTGCGCTTACATGATAATTCGCACGCTGTAAATATTCTGCTTATTATATCACATTATCGTTTTATTTTCAATTTTGTATCTAGTTACTTTAGCATTAGGCCTAGGTTAACTCTAAATTAAGCTTAGCTGTAGGCCTAGGATCAAACCCCCCCAAGACAACCTCACAATGCCATTTTACGAAGTTGCTTCTGGAGTAACAAGTGTTAAGCCTACTACGTTTTTGACGTAATTTTATTTTCAAATACCTAGTAGGTTAGCTGCAGGGTATTTTTGTTGAAGACGTTAGCGACCATGCGATGCCAAAGGATTGTTTGTGTCTTGCGAAGTGCTGATGAACTGGGTTGGGTTCACGTTATCGTTCCACGATGCACAGAGACTATCCAGATTCTTCAGTCTCTAAAGCCCCTTGCTCTATTTATCTCTATCCTTCAAGTCACCACCAAATTTCCAACACCATGCCTTCTCCAGACATGCCCCCGGAAAGCAAGCAGTATATATTATATATTTTTTGGAAACACTGGTTTTGTTACGGTTCAAAATATTGAATTCCACATACATGTATTAATTACTACATGTACACAAAAATTATTTTGTACACAATATAGGCTACTCAAAGTACAGAGAGGTAAGGCTGGGGCGAAAAGCTGCTGGTGCTCTATGGAAAAGGAAGATGAATTACCTGCGGTCTAGGTAATAAAGTGCCAGCCTGCACTCACGGAGCTATAAAGCTTACTGGTCTGCATCTAACAGCAAAATGTGCATAGGCCTACGTGTAGTGACATCACGATCGTACATTAGGCGCCGGTGGTATGAACAGCTTGCACAATGCAAATAGGCCTACTGCGGGCGGTAGAAACTGATTTATCTTCAAACAACTGCATCGGCATCGGCTTCAGCAGCAGCAATCACTGATCAGCAGCTGAAGCGGACTTGCAGGTAGAGCCATCAGCTGATGTTTACCTGGCACTAAAACAAAGTAACGTGTAGGCTGTAGGCAGTTGTCTCAGCCCGTAAAACACCGCCGACGGAAAGGTAGCCAGGCACTGACGGTCTATGTAGGCCTGCCGCACTACCGGTTGCAACGATTACCATATTCTTCGTTAAATTACGGTTTTTGATCACGTAGCTGTTTCGTTTTCTATACCGTACATGTAGTGGAATATTGAGGGAATATTATTCGTGGTCGTGGTCGTTCAATATTAGCCAACACAGCAGTGCGCCACTGTAAAATGAAAAAAGTGTACAAAGTGTACATGTAGGCCTACATTTGGAAAATGAATTCATCATGCAAACGGTTGCGACATAAAATCAAAACACTGACAGACGGACGGACAGACAAACAGACAGACAACACACGGTGGCTATACACGCATCTGCATCGCGTAGTGAAAACTACAGGCAATAGATGGGGAAGAAAACCAACCTACAAAAGCGGCTAACGCACTGGTCATTTTGTTAAAAAAAATAAACCGTGTCAGTTCAGTTCAGTTACGTCGCTCAGTACGCGCCTTAAGCATTAACGGCGACTGTTGGCGTGCAGCTGCAGCAGCCAGGTTGGTTGCTGAGTGATAGACGATTGATTCGCCTCGCCTGACCTCAGTTCGCTGCCGCGCAGTCCACGCAGAAGGCAACCGATAGAATCAAAGTTTACAGTTAAGAGCGTGTAGAACTCCATGCTGAGTGTCCGACTGGCTGAGTGTATAGGCCTACATACAAACACCGTGGCTCTCTGATAGCAACAGGCCGAAAGAAAGAAGGAAAATATTGGAAGGAGTTGGGTAGAATCAATCCGCTGCTGCAGTCATGGTTGATCGACTGGAGTTGGAACGACGGGTGATGATCGCCTCGCTCGTCTCTTCGCTGGTCGCCAGCGTGCTGTGGCTGATAGCGATCAGCACCGACGAATGGTGCAAAGTCTCATTCGACGAGTGGAGTCCGCTGAAAGCCAACGGCTCTTACGTCAAAAGCTACAACCTTGGACTGTGGCACCTGTGTGCCGATTTGTACTTCAATGACACTAGCGACACGAAGCACACAGCCGGAATGCGTAAGTCCGTGGTTGTTTCAATTTTTTTTATTATTTAAGTCGTTTACTTTGGTTTTTACGCGCGAAAGCAGCTATGCTTTAGCGCGTCTTAGCTATCGCAATTCTGTCCGTCTGTCCGTCCATCCGTCCGTCTGTCACACGGGTGGATCAGGCAAAAACGGTCCAAGCTAGGATCTCCAAATCTTCACCATCGGCTGCCTGGAAGACTCTAGTTTCAGGAACCGTAACGCTTTTTCAGAAATTCGAAGGGGGTCATTTCGAACGAGGTCGCTAAATGAGAGGGGGGTGCGCTGTATCTCAGTAACGGTGCGAGATAAGGCCTAGGTTACTATCAATCACTAATAGGAAATCCTATACTGGCTGTCGATTGGCGCCGAATTCAATGACCTTGGATGACCTTGAACGCAAAAATAGGGGGTTTTATGGATTTTTTTTGCGATATCAAGCTGCGCAAGTCTTTATCATTCACAAGGCGGCGCCACGGTTCTGGCGTTGCTGGCGTGGCGTAGTTGTTAACGCGTTTCGGCTGAAACGTAGTTACTCTACGCCGGGCTCGGTTAGTACTGCGATGGGTGACTGCCTGCGGATAGGAACTGCTATAGGCTTTCGCGCGTCCCGTGAGCATTAGCTCAAATTTCTTGTTAAACTCGTTTTCAACTAAACTTTGTTGATTAATGTCGTATTTCTTCGATCAACTTTAGTTTGTGCGTACGTGTAATTGATGCAGAACATAAGTGCAAGACTCTGAAGATTACTGTTGATGAAAATGATCCGTCATCAGACGACTCGGAGCTGCTACGTACGTGAGCCGCGTTCATGCTCATTTCTTTGCATTCTGCCTGACGCGATACAACGCAACCCAAGCAACCTACGCAACGAACACAAAAAAGAAAGCCCAGCTGTCGCTAAGAAAGACGCGCTACAGCCAATACAGTTCCTGTTGCAATACTGACCTTCAAGGTCATTTAAGGTCAACGATTTTTATTTCACCTAACAGGCCGTATGCCACTTCCTATTAGTGATTAATATGCCACTTCCTATTAGTGATTAATAGTAACCTTAACCATATATCTTACCGTTTCCGAGATATGGCCAGGTTTCCGTTGAAAAGCGCACATTTTTCTGCCCCTTTCTTCAACTCCGAATTTGAAAATGTTCTCCTTGCACTAGCTCGCTGAAATTTTGCATGCCTAGGTTTACGACATAAAGCTGATTACTCGCGTTAAAAATTTTTCTGCGACTTAGCGTTTAGCCATAATACATCCGTTACGGACGACGACAACGACGACAGACAGACAGACGACGGACAGACGACACATCGTGCCATAGACGCCCTACAGCATAACTGTAGCGCGTCAGAAAGTAGGACTAAACAAACGCAAAGAATGGCCAGCCCATGCAATGATAAAAGCGGTCGTTGGGTCCGTTGTATGCGTTGCGTTGAATGGTTGAATGGAAACCAGGCGGCGCTTATTATATACCCTACGTCTGCATTTGATGAAAAACAAAACCACAGTTGCGCGACGACCGACTTCATTATTACTGAGGCTACAGTAATTAAAGACCATTTAACTGTTATTAGCATAACTCCACTTAGCCTCAGCCTAAAGGCGACGTTTTTCTGCAGACTAGCGGCATGGCCGTCATTATTATCGGCTTCAGGCGCCTAGTCCATCGCCCATCAGTATTTCTCTCTGTATACCTGTCAATCATTCTATCATTCAGTCATTTTTTGTCTTGTGTGCCTATATAACACCGCAGATCACCACAGATCAGCTGATATGGCACTCACTACTCCTAACCTTAACCCTAACTCTAACCAACTTTGCTATCTTAGCTGATCTGTGATGATATGCGGTGTTGAGGCAGACCGTGATTTATCGGTTTGTCATATTATCATTACGATTCTGTCAGTGACGCGTGCATGGCGCAAGCTGTAACTGAAACTGTAAACGCGCTCTGATAATATCAGTCAGTGACGTGCATCATCCGGCGCCGCTGTTTGGCGTTCTTATGATGTTGGCGTCTGGACTCGTTTACGAGTACTTTTTTACTTACTTGCTGACAGCAGCTGCTGATGCCAAGACGCAGACCAGCCCTGTAATAGCTAGCAACTAGAAGTTCTGGGCACGCGCATTGCGTGCACTATGCAGTAGCTGCATCGCACATTTTGCACAGCCAGCTATCACAGAACATTTCCTGCTTTACCGGCTGCAGTGGCACAGCCAAAAAAATCCCGAAGCAAAAATCCCGTGTGGCCAGAGATGCGGAATGTGATATACATGGTGCGGCAGAAATTATCTCTCAAAGTTGTTTGCCATTTTATTAGGAACCGCTTGGACTTTTAACGCAAACTCTTGCACACTTATTACCAGTTCTCACTTACATAAAAAACCAAGCGGTATTTCTTATTCTTTTACTGTTGTGAAGTTACGAATTTTATCATAAAACAACTGCGTGATTTAGCACATTCAAAAAAAAATATAATGAGTAACGCCAATTGAAAACAACTGGGTCCATCTTGTTGCTATGGTCGAAATAAAGTAAATCTCATAAACAAAGTCTGTACGGTTTTTGTCTATACATTTTCGGTCGTATTTAGTGATATTTTTTACCAAAATTAAAAGCCGTCGCTAAGCTCGAACACGTAGTGCAGATAATCTGGAGAACCTGCCGTCGACAAGGCTGTTAGAAACTGACTAAAAGATTAAATGCATGTGTGAAAGCTGATAGATAGCCTATGTGTGCATTTTTATAGCTTTGTGCTATAATATTTTTCTGGACAAAATTTTACTCTTAGTGAGTTTGAACCCCCAAACCTATTTTGCGTACGCTACTGATTCCCAAGTCAACTAACTAAGGTGTTCGGCTGGAGCTGTTAGTGTGTAAGAGACACACTTACTATTTACGGTATAAAACTGTCATTTGCACGCTTTTAAAAAGTGGATTTAAAAAGTCCATGAAGCAGTTGATCCGTAATAATCTGACTTGTAAAGCGCCAGTATGTGCTAAAAAAGACATCAGTGGCGTACGCTCGAAGCTGCATATTGCCAAACCACGATACGCGAAAGAGATTGGCGAATGTAGGTTACGTTAACTGACGGACCGGGGGACTGGCTAGTTTTAGTCGGCGAGGCGAGAAATGGGCCGTAAATACTACGCGAAAGATGCGATGCGAACAACAAGCTGCAGCGCTGCGCAAACTGCAGCAGCAGGCGCCAAGTTGGTGGTCAGCTTCAGCAGCCGGGAAGCTGTAGAAGGATGTTCGCGGATAGACCTCCTGTAGCTCGTCAGATCTGTTCTTGCGTATAGAGCCGCGCCTCCAAAGCATCTGCGTCCATTAATGTACGACGTTAGTGCCGGCTTGTGCATCCTCAGTAAGAAATAAAATATTGACGATATGTTTATGACAGGATTAGTCCATTGGCTATCACATCAATAACTGATTCTAAAGAGGACATGGCATTTATGAGCCGCTCTTAAGCGTATGAACTGATTTAATACACCGGCTTATTTATAGGCCTACAGTGCTAGCGTTTTCACTATGATGTCTTACAAGAGAAAGTAATGATTAATATAAAAATTCCGGTCGTCCGGAAAGACATGCAGGTAACGCCGTCCCGTAATTTACGTTGGTCTGACCACGAGAACCATGTTCTGTCAAACTTTCTATCCGATTCGTGTAGGCTATGCATGCAAGGTATAATGACGTAGGCCTATCACTTATAAAATGTTTCTGTGCAGACTACAGACGGGCAACTAGCGGCATGGCAGTCATCGCAATGTTCCTGTGTCCACTGTCAATCGCCTTCGGAGTCTACGCGCTCAAACAAGCTCGCTACATGTTCAAGCGAGTTGCCAGCGGGGTCCATCTGATAACCGGTGAGGAACGGGTAATTTATTTGCTAAATCTTCTGGTCGCTGTCAAAGGGGCTTAGTACGAAAATTGTTATTGCTGTTTTAAAATTAATTCATAAATTAAAACAGTTATTAACATACAAACAGAAGCATTATTTGTAGTTTTTATGTTTGGTTTTAGATAAAAACTGAAAAAGTTGTTGTCATGTCTCCGATTTCTATCTCTTTTATAAGCTTAACCGTTTTTGTCGATTTTTAATGTCTTGCATAACAGCACTTTTATCTCAGTTTTTCTCCTTTTATTTTCATTTAAAACATTTTGAGTTTTCGTCGATTTATGCGCTAAATTAAATTTGCAGTTTGCCTGCCAGTTTTTTTGGTGCAAATAAGTTATCAAATTATGTTATACTATTATATTATAGATGTGATTCTCTTTGTAAAAATGATTTTTAACGATTTTTTGATGTTTTATATAACAGCACTTTTACGTATTTCGGTTTATCGCACGTCATGTCTATTTAAAACATTTTTTTTTAGTTTTTTAAAGTTTATGTGCCAGATTAAACTGACAGCTTAGGTTTATCTGTCAATTTTTAAGTGCACATATAATAATTATTTTCTACCCTATTACGTCGTATATAGTAATATCTGGGTTTTTTTCGGCGAATTTTCGGCGCACAAAAAATCGGCGGAGAATTTGGTTATCGGTTTGTGGCTCTAGTACGGTGTTGTGCTGTGACGATGCTATGCTATGTATCGCTACATAGCGGCGACGGCGCTGGTGAGTATCCTGGTGTTCCGCAAGATGCTGGACTACATGAACGATCGCGTGAAGGGCTACGACTGGTTCGAAGGACAGTTCCAGTTCGGCTTCTCGTTCGGCTTCGCTTGCGTCACGTTTATTCTGCTGCTGTTTTCCGGCGCCGCGTTCTTCATGGTCTCGTCGAAGCGCAAGAGAGACAAGGCGCTGAGTGAACGGGAGGCTCGCGAGAACGAACCGGTTCGCCTCGGACGCTGACGCGTCAGCTAGATTAATAATACCCCGTTTACACGATGCGGCAAACATGAAGCAAACATAAAGCAAACTCAGAGCACATTTCATGCAAGTGTATATTAAATACGTTTGCTTCGTCTTTGCTTCATGTTTGCTTCATCGTGTCAACGGGGTAACATAGATCTCCCAGATTCGTTTACACGTTTACTGTTAACTTGTAAACGGAATGCAATTTAAGCTTGGTTGCGTGCCAAATAAAACATTTGCAGATATGATGCAAAACATTTTTATCATCTTGAACACATGTCGAAGTCGAAGATAGAATAGAGCGTTCTGACTTCTAAGACAAGCGCAGGCGATTCTGTTTTACTGTTTTCGTTTCATTCTAGTTGCGATCGTTCTAATCTAGGCGCCTACATGCAACCACCTCCTATCTTCAACGTGTGTTCGAATGATAAATCGCAACTTTTTCACCTGTTTCAAACATAACCATGGTATTAGATCACAGACGCGCATGCAGTTCGAAAGGGTGTCGTGACTGTCGTCACTCGTCAGTATAGGCCCCTACTGTGTTATAAACTGAAATAGATATACCCTGTTTACACGATCAAGCAAACATCGAGCAGACATTTAGCAAACGGCGAGCAAACATCAAGCAAATATGAAACATGTATAAAGCCTAGCCTATACGAAGTAAACATTAAGCAAACATCGAGCCAACTCGTCAAGCCAGATTTATGTTAGCTGGACGAGCCAGCTCGTCGAGCCAGCTTCATCGTGTAAACGGGGTAATAAGCGACAGGCAATTTGACAAATGCCGTGTTTTCTTACCATGCGGCCCTTAGTGAGATTTTTCTTGCTGCTTTTGCCTTGTTTTATCCTTTGTGCTGTGGGTTATTTATATTTCTAATCGTATGAATGAGCTTAGGGTAATTTGCGACCCTTGCAAGTTCTGTGCCCCACGCAGTCTGCCAAAAGCTGTTGGACCCTAAACGGTGAGACTGATATGACATTGTGGGAATGTGTATATAGCAAGCACAATCATCAAATCGTCATATTCTTTATCAACATCGTCAGAAGGTGCGCCAGAATGTAACACACTGCTAAAGCAACTGTGAAAACAACGTGCATGTTTAGTTTTTTTGTCGTAGTAGATGCGAGCCCCTTCGAGGCTGCGACAGAACTCGCACAAGCGTCGTGCAACTTTGCAAAAATTGCAAAAAAATTATACGTGTATTTTATCACGTACTGCAATAAAAACAAAATCAGTTGTTTTACAGTTGTTGTAGCATATTTTATTTTATGATATTGCAGAAAACCGCGAGTGTGCGAGCGCCCTAATAAAAAAAGACAAACCCTAAGGTGTAAATGAAATTTGTTCAAGTTTTAGCACGTAATGCGCCGACTATCACATTATATCAGATAGGCCTAGGTTTTTCCAGTTTTTTTTCGTTTTCATTATTTTTATTTGTGAGTTGATTGTTTCGTTTTTTTCGTCCGGGTAAAACTTTATGAACGATGTATGAAGTTGAGTGAATATCAAGAGATCCGTATAGGTACTTTGTTCAGCTTTACTTTAGCGTTAATGATATAAGCCTAAATACGGATGTGTTTGGTGTGTTTTTAGCCAACCGTACTTAAATAACCGTCGAGAGAGAGAGAGAGAGAGAGAGAGAGAGAGAACGTTTATTTGTTTGTTTGGTTGTTGTCCATCCGCCCGTTCGTCTGTCTTTCATTAACGGATGTACCCTGACTATCGGGTAGGTCTTAGGGGAAAATTTTTTGCACGAATAATTAGCCATGTTTGTGAAACTTGGGCGTGCAAAATTTTAGCGATCTAGTGCAAAGGAAACATTTTCAAATCGGAAGTTGAATGGAGGGGTGTTTAAAGAGCATTCTGCTATCGCGCGTAATAAAAATGAAAATAATCCATCTTGAATGATTTTGAAGATCGCTGACAACCAGTACGGTCGGATATCCTAGCGACAGCTGGGCTTTTTGTTTGTTTTTTACGTTGCATATTCAAGTGCTTTAGTTTAATGCAGTTCTGCTGCATGGTTTCCAATTTTAAAATTAACTTATGACATAAATTAATGAAAGAATAAGCAAAGCTGTGTGCTGGTAATTTATAGGCCTAATATTGTCTTAGAATCTGATACAGATAAGATTTTTACGTGTTTGCAGTTTTCCTGTGAAAAGATTATTATCACTGGTTGTTCAATACTGTCAGTTATGACAACGTTGCTGTCTGCTGCGGTTTGACCGCAATGTGCAGCCCAAGTAGGCCTATTTGGTGGAGGGGTCAGTGCTTTTGTTTAGTGTGGAAGAGGAAGGTTGGCAGTGAACGAGGCATTAGATGAGGTATTGATAAATATGTGTTGTCTGTTATTATTCCGCTGAGAAAAACTTTAAACTATGGCTATAAACTGCATAATATAAAGCTTACCAAATTGTCATGAAGCCTACGTATAATTCGAGAGGGCTAAACTGATCGATTTTTGACCTAACTCAACTTGCGAACTATCAGGTGTCAAATCTATGGCTAATAATTTATGATCTCGTCACTTTAACTCAACGAAAGACCGGAATTAGGCCTACTATATCCGTTAAAGTGAAGTTATTGTTACTGAGTTTCGATGGTCGACGCAAGAGAACGAAAAAAAGAACTCGCGATATTTATCTCCGCCAATAGAACGAAGTGAATTGGAGGAGATTATGAGATGGTCGATCTGTCTGTCTGTCTGTCTCTCTGTCTGTGTACACGAATTGGCGGAGATATGCACTCTAACGAGCGCCTAGTTCACTATAGTCTGACTCTGAACTGCGACAGTAAGAAATACGCCAAACGCTGTCTGCGAACGGATAGGTGAGTTAAGTGTCACTGCCACTGAAGTCATGTTGAAGATATCTCAGTCTTTCAGCTTATTACCGGTAGTTTATCCGGCGATGGTGATAGGCTACCTACGTCAGTCAGTCGACAGCAAGGAGTATTCTACATTCCCTGGTCGACAGTCGACGTACCGGACTACCGGTATTTCTGGCCCGTATTCTGGTTTTTAGGCAGATCTTAAAATGAGGTCAATCCTGAGGGGTGTGTCGGCGCGTTTGGTAGAGTTGAATTATGGGTTTTTGAATTCTTACAGTGGACGAATTGTGGTGAAAGGACCAACTCGGAAAATGTCGTCGTACTCAACTGTCGAACGTGGATCTCCGTTTAGTCTCGACTACAGAGTTTACTTGAGTAAGTTGAAACAACTGCAAGAAAGGTCACACTTGTGGGTGTGGCACTGTGTAGTACTGCGCCGGCTTGGCGGTGTTTGCAAGTTCTACATCGGCTCCGTTTGCCGCTTGACGTGCACGTAGGCATATACCGCTGCACTGCATTTACTGGCGTGAACATTTTAGTCACAAGTGTACATAGGTGTGCAACTGTACACGGTACAATACAATGCAATACAATACAATTTAGAGTGAAAATGCCTGTGGCACCGCATTCGCTTTACAGTCAGTAGTGGAAAAGAGAAGGAGAGTCTTGCGTTTAGTGTTAGACGTTCGCAGGCACTTTGAAGACGTCACTTCTGATGGCAGACTATTCCAAGTTCTTGCTGCGATGATGGGGAACACTCGTTCGCCGATCATGGAGAGCTGTGTCAGTGGTACAGCCAGTGCCAAGGTCGATGACGAGCGCAGGCGTTGTCGACCAGGTAGTCCAGCGACAGGCTATAGAGCATCAGCCAGGTAGGCCGGCACAAGTATATCAACACACTGGTAGACCAGCATGGCCAGTTTGTACGCTATTCGCTCCAGCACACAAAGCCAATGCAGATAGTAAAGCAGCAGTGTGATGCAGTCGTATCTACTGGACTGGAAGATGAGTCAAATCGCTGCATTCGTGACCACCTGGAGACAATCTTGCTGGAATGATGGGATACAGGCCAATGTAGCACGGAGCAGGACATTTGGGCGCCGCCGTTTGGGTGCGGCAGTTTCGGTTCGGCGCAACCGTTGCGGTGCTCACCCTTTGGGCACTGGGACATTTAGGTGCTGAGGACATTTGGGCACCGCAGTTTCGGCGCCATTGTTTTGGCGCTGTGTCGCGTCATTGCCGTTAACGTATAATATAATGAACTAGTTTATTAGTTTATTACATGTGTATTGTGGCTGTGTGGAAATGGGAAACATTGTTTAATGTGTATACGAACGGTCGCAGCTTCTTTCACGCATCTACAATAAGCCTATTAACATTCATTCAAAGATTGATTAGCAGCCTGTTTGTCCCTAACAAGTAGTAGACCTATCAGTAAGCATACATTAATTCTTGTGGAGAACAATGACTGCATAAGATATAGAGAGATGGAGATGGCACTAAAGCAGCACAGCGCCGAAACGTCCAGTGCCCAAATGGCGGCGCTTAAACGTCCCAGCGCCTAAACGTTCAGTGCCCAAATGGTGGCGCCGAAACAGTCGTGCTCAAACGGCGGCGGCCAAATTTTACGTACCGAATGTAGCATTTCTGAAGTCAAGCTTCCTCAACACCAGTGCAACAACTGTAGGTCCAAGCATAATGTCAGTAAAGTCACCAGTCATAGAGCAGGGCTGCTAAAACTACTTAAGCAGGTGTGTTTCTGTCTCAGCCTACCCCACATGCTGCAATTCCAGTGTGAAAGGTTATAGTCAATGATGGTGCACATGTCCAGTCTGTCTCACGGCCAAGTTGGGAAACTGGAAGAAGCGTTATTTTAAATAATTTGTGGTCATATGCTGTTGCTATCTCTGAATACGCGGAAGTGTCAGAATGATAGCTAGTATATATAAGTAAGTAATATTGAACCATAGTGTCTAGAAATTCTAAGACCAAGATCAGGTGTTGCAGTCTCAAGACTGTTCTATCGTCACAACTCTTTTATCAGTCTATTTTAGTTTGTGATGCAGTTTAGTACAGCTGTATCCTATATTTCATAATATATTCCTCAAGACCATAACTATTGGGAACAATTTAGTCTATTTTAAGCCTCTGCCACTCATGGTTATTGCTGAATACTTTGCAGAATATGAACGGAAGAATGCACACTATGTAAGATGTTGGAAACTTGAGAAGACTGTACAAAGTTTTTTTTGTAACATATCTTTTTGTTTTTAAAAATTTGGTTTGCTTTGTGAAGACTATTGCATAAATGCAATAGTGGAAATTTTCACTTGCCAAGTAAATTCACTCAGGCAGCAGAACTGTTAATTCAGTTCAGGCCAGGTCTCAAGAATTACTGCAGTTGGCTTTTTCCGGTCAGATACTCTTTCTGTCACTAGATACGCCATATCTCACTGCACCCAGCCTAAATGTTAAGCACTGAAGAAACATCTCGCCATGTGAATTAACTGAATTAACTTTGAATTTGAGGTTATTGTCATAAACAGCTAATGTTGTTAAATTCATATCTTTTAAGAAAAGCAAATTTTTGTTCATGTTTTGTGTTTTGATAGTGGGACCAAAAGGAATTGTGTCGCCTTTTCATGACGTGCCGTTGTTTGCTAACGCTGAGAAAAGTATATTCAACATGATTGTTGAAATTCCACGGTGGACAAATGCCAAAATGGAGGTAAGTTTGTTATGTGTGGTGTGCTGATTAGGGATTAGTAGTATTTGTGGAAATATTGATGCATGACTAAATACAGCCTTATATCTTTACATCATGTCAGGCTTGTCAGCACAGCTTTTTATGTTGAGTGCATTGTGATGAGATGTCTAACTGTCTGTCATGCTAGTATTGTGTCAGAATGATTTAAGCTGGGATCACAAATGCTATGCTGGCAGTAGGATTTCTTAGTTTTGTGAGAAGTTTATCCAGAAGTTCAAGAGTTATTTTCCGAATTGGTCTGTGTTGGCCAGATGCCTGGTAGGTGAATGTGGCAGTTGCTGCAGCAGGATTTTATTACAGGTGAGATACCATTTTTGTCATCAAACAAGTCAGCAGCATCACTAACTGATGTTGTTTCTGTGTACTTATTATGCCTTTAGTTCATTTTTTACCCATCTGATGCTATTATGAATTGGTGTATACTTTGCCATATTGTCTGTTTCAACTTTTTAGTTGATTTTGTTTTGATTCCAGGTTTTGCTTTTTTCCAGCATATTGCCAGTGCTGTAGTGTACAGGGTGCGGCAGAAAAAAGTGGACCCCTAAATTTTATTGCCGTTTTCTCAGCAACCGTTTGGGATTTTAATACAAAATTTTACAGCTTTATTTACTGAAACCTTCTACATCTAACAGCCAAGTAAAATGTGATTCTGTTGAAAAACGACGAAGT
>Ga0209367_1003491_pt1 | contig 21399 bp, 13 predicted proteins | sample WorMetLIZISLAND2_FD_187412 | JGI IMG/M metagenome (GOLD analysis project Ga0209367, IMG submission 187412) | Marine gutless worms symbiont microbial communities from Max Planck institute for Marine Microbiology, Germany - Olavius geniculatus... ...
AGGTGAGCGATAATGGGAGTGGTACTGAAAACTGAAAACAAGTAAGAAAATAAAATTTAAACTACACGTAACTAAAAACTATTAAACTATTAAAATATACTGTAAGTAACTGTTAAAGTTTAGATGCACTATGCCTGGCAACAATGGTTTTGAAATGATGACATTGTTGATTGACTGACAATTGATTGAAGTCTTTCAATTCCAAACCAAACTAAACTAAAGGTAAAGGTAAAAGTAAAGGTTGAAATACAGCTCTTTGAAAGATTGAACCCCTCACACAGCAATGGAGCATCACCTGCCATATGAGATCACAGTGTTACCTGCCACCCAGCAGAGGTGAACGTGCCCCACCTTAACCCCAGCCAGATAGGATGGTACTCGATTTACCTACCCAGAAGGATGGACGGCTGAGTTGACCTAGGCAGCAGGTTACATACCAAGATGGTTTACCTGCCCGCAGGCAGTCACCCATCGCAGTGCTAAACGGGCCGAGCGTGCAGTAACTTTGTTGACTGAATAAACTGCATATGTTGCAAAAAAAGACAAACAAAAACCAAACCAACATTTAAAAGCTATTCCGCACAGCCCAAAATTACACAAACTCCTATAAAAAAAATCTGTATGATGACTGTGCCCGGTGTTATTAATGTCAGCAGACCACTAGCAAGCTCTCTTCCACTAAACAGCAGCAAAACTTACTTGGAGCCAGATTTGTTGAAGGCAACATTTGTGAGCGGCAGAATATGAGCCCGCAGTATCTGCAGTAACAAATAGCATAAATTCACTGCACAATAATATTTAACTTTCACACTGATGGAATACTTGATTTCTGCTAAACATTCCCTGAAACTTCTGTGGAAATCTTAACACTTTCCACCAAAATATAAAAGAAGACATGAGAGAGTGTTTCTTCCTGAGCAGAGTGTATATTAAAATTTCTAACACGTTGTTCAAAATAACTGCACAGAACTGCAACTCAGCAGATCAACACAAAAATCTAAATTCTAACTGACTGAATAAACTAAAGAGAAAATCTTACTTTAAAAAATCTGCCATTTAATCTACCACATAAAATATTACAACCAAAAGAAAGTGGAATGACATGACTCAACAGGTGCTGCTAATTACCATAAAAAATGTTTAAATCCAAAAAGAGACAAGTTATGACAGAGATAAGAGCCCTGAAATCAAAAAAAAATTTTTAAAAACTAACAACAATTAAAGTTAAAAAAACTAAAACTAAAACAAAAAAAACATAAACACGGAAACTAATAACAGTCCAGAAATCTTCAAAGTCAGTGCCGGTCCAGAGAATAAGTGAAAAAACTAAATCAGTGAAAATGTAGTAAGATCATTATGCATGTCACAGTTAATGTAAAAAACTGGACAGAGGGATTACCTTGAATAGACTGTACGAATCACAGCCAGCATCCTTCAGCTTGTTTTGCAGTTCTACACTCACTGTCAAGTATTCTAACACTGACAATACAATCCACTGTAAAATTAATAGAAATAACAATTCCATGATAAAACAATGAGTCAAGCCTATACACAATAATTGAATACAAAAAAACTTACCAGTTTACATTACTGTGTAAGAGTGATGCTGGAGTGAAAAAAGTTAAATGTGGTCACGTCACATGGTTTGTAAGGGCAGCCAGTTCGTCGTTCCATCACTCTGTCCTAATAAAATGATTTCTGCTGTTTTAAATGTGTGACTTGGTTGCCCATACACAGTAATGTAAACTGGTTTGAGTTTTTTATATATAATATTTGCTGTTTTATTAACAAATTAAACTGTGAATTTGTGAGTTAAAAGCAATAATGTGACCAAAACCAATCACGTGATCATTTAACTCGCAGTGGGTGACTTCACGTGACCTGTAGGCAGGGGTTTCAAAATGACCACATATTTGGAATTCCCGAGGCCATATTGTCTATTCACTATGCCACTTTGGTGAGGCTATGATGACGATTAAAGGTAGTTTGTAGATAAGCATCTCCATTGTTATGCATTTTCAGTTGTAATTTTTCTAAGTCCAAAAACGGACCTAAAGTTTTCGTTTTTTGGGGAATTTAAGGGGAAAAATATGAAAGATGAATGTTGATCCCCACCGAAACACGTCATCCAGTGCAAAGAATGCGACGATACTCCCAAAAATGTGTTCTCCAGAGCTTGGCAAGAAAAGTAAAAAAAGAAAGAAAAAACAACCCAGTTGAACATTATATTTCACCACTTTGCCCCGCCGACCCTGCTGGGCCGATTTGTCAGAAAAACAAGCACTGGCACATAAAATACTCAGGAAAAAAACAAACACAACACTTGTGACACTCAAATACACAAACATGGACTGTGATGTAAAGCCCCCAAAAGCAAAAGCTTATTTGCAAAAAAGTGCATTCAATGGTAGGAGCAAATACACAAGATGAGCCAATCAGATAGTAACAAACTCAGTTATGCACTCATACATTTTTCTTATTTCTGCAAAAAATAATAATCTTCAAACAAGAAACATAGTACAGAAATAGATGAAAAAACATCTGCATTAAACAATTACAATAAGTCTGATTATCAGTTATCGGTGTACATAACACAGCAAGGATACTGATGACGAGGTTGCGAACTTGTGCCAATTTATTCTGAGTTATAAGAACTTCCTTCCGTGCAATTTCATCGACGACCGCATCAACATCGGTCCTGCAACATGACAGAGTAACAAACCAATGGTATGTAATGTATGTTAATACATTCTAGAATTTTTGAGAAGTTCAACAGTTCAACTAGTGGCAAGATAAATAATTGTGTTGAACCATAACCCTTTTTTTCATGAGTGCTAAGTAATTATTTTCGGTTGTCTTACAGAGCACAATGCACATTAGCTGCCAGCACATTTTAGTCTTAGCAGTTAGCAAATGACTGGGCTTACTCTTATACATACATGTGTCACGTACAGTTCGGAATAGATGTATTTTGATGTTGTTCCAGCTAATCCATTCTTTTGTTGCTACTGTGATCCAGGTGAAGCAAGGATTTAAACAGAATATTTTATAAACTGCTAATGCATGTAATTTGTCACTGGCTATATATCCTTCCCTTCGACTGCAAGCGCAATAAACAGTATCTCAAACATCCATTACTAATAACGGTTTCGCATCAATAATTTCACAGTTTTGTCACAACTAAACTGATTACACACTACACTGCATGTTTATTCATCACGAATTCTTCACTTTGCACCTAAATTTTTGCACATTAATTTCACCAGTCAGAATATCGACGATGGCATACTTACTCTGGCCGCAGATCGAGGAGATCAATGGACTTTGTCTTCAAAAAGCCACCTTGCTCGTACTCCAGAATAATACCTACAACAGAACTTAAAATGTAGCACGTTCTGCACATCACATTAATGCTGTTTTATTTTAGTCATTTAAGAGGGTCAGTAACGTTAGAGCTTAGACTCAAGGATAAAATGATGTATCTCCTGGCCTTGTTAACATCATTGTATGTAGTGTATATAAGCTCACTATTGGTCTTCCTGTAAGTTGTACACATGTTACTGCTAATATTACTCTCACCACGTTTAATAGTTTACACCTCATTCACACAGAAGTGTGGATCGGTGTCACCAACGTACATATAGCCGGAAGCAGGCCGAAGGCTTCTATTTCCGACCGGAGCAGATAACACTTACACAGTGGCATAGCGAGGGGAGTGCGGGGGAGAGGGGGTGCGGACCGCACCGGGCGGCACTTTCTAAGGGGTGGCACAAAAGACATGCATGCAATAACTAGAAAGCAGTTATAGCCCGCAGGTACCTCCGCCAAGGCAATGTTATTCGCCAGGTGGCGTCAGCATCTTCGCTTTGCCAGCAGTTCCCTTATGCCCCCTTTAACGCAATGGTAACGAAAATTTCAAAGTAATCCAGAATCCAGGATTCCTGCCGGATCACACCCAAAACTGAATCACTGGTAGTTTGCGCCATGCTCGACATACCCTCAAAATTTCAGAAAGATCCGCCCATAACTTTTTGAGTTATCTTGCTGACACACAGACAAAAAGACAGACAGACGAACAAAAACCGGCAAAAACATTACCTCCTTCGCAGAGGTAACAACAATGCAGTTAATTGTATTTATTACAGACACGAGTAACTGCAACATAAGCATGCCATGAAAACTCTGGGTGTCTAAATATTAGGGAATTAAAAGTGTCCAGAGCTCGAAGAGACACGTTACTTGCTGGACCTGCCACAGAGATCATTAGTGGACCAAAGTGGGTGGTATACGTGGCAGATCCAAGTATGAAAAGTTGGATGTGCAGCCGCCCCCCTCCCACCCTTGTGCCCATAAGGGTGAGTGAACACTAGGCTATATGCAAATTGCTAATTGATAAGTTCGTGTATCAAAAAAAAATTAAAATTGTTGCCACAAGATGTCATATTTTAAAGCTAAAATACACCAAATTCGATCTCAGCTGAGGCTCCGCTCCAGACCCCGCTGAGGGAGCTCACAGCGTTCCCCAGACCTCCTAGCTGGGTTCAAAAGATCTTACTTCTAAGAAAAAGAAGCGAGAGAAAGGAGAAAAAAAAACAGAAATTTGGGGCAAAGCCTAATGCGAGTCCGCCCGGCACCCTAAGTCCGATTAAGAGGGGAAATTTAGAGGGAAAGAAATTCTCACGGTAGCAAATGCACGTAACCCACACTCAAATGCATTAGCATACGCAAAACGTGGACTGTGATTTTGGGTGGGTAAACATTATATCGAGACCTCTTCTAGTCTGGTATCGAGACGTTGCTACTCACGATACTTTTCGAGGTATCGAAGGTATCGCCGGGGCTGGATTAACCCTTTGGGGGGGCCCCATGCCATGCGACAACGGGAAGCCCCGGCTCTAATGCAACTACAGCCCTGGTAACTTTTGTCGGCATCCGTTTTATTTTTTATAACATTTGTGTCTAATCGTCTATACTTCTTCTGCAGTGACCTACAACTTCCAGACATTTTGTCATTTTGTCTACTATGACAAAATTGACAATCACAGCTCGCAGGTACTTTTCTAAAATTTGGTAACACAAACAAATCAGATTTGTGTTATCTTTGCAAAAAATCATGGGTGGCCACGAAACTGGGGGGCCTGGAGCAAAACTGGGGGCCTACGCCCCCGGTCCAGGCCTAAAAACGCCACTGAACACAATGCATCATGAAGTCTGCCTCAGGCGGCCAAACTCCACCACTTCATTGTCATGGACTTTGTGGTACTGCATACGTTGCACAATAAATCAAAGCAAGTTGGGCTAGGGTGACAAATGGTGTATGACGCTGCATGCTTTCTGATATCTGATAAGAGTACTACAACGATATTGTGACAGATGATATAGAGAGCATCAACAATCAACATTCAACGTGCACGGAGACCGAGGCCGCAGTTGACTTGCGCGGTCCACATAGCTCGGCGAATGGGGTGTTGGGATGGGCGGTCTCAATAAAGGCCGGGGGCGTCAGCTTTCATTGACTGCAGTCCAGACGCCGGACACACACAGACAGACAGACAGATATACGCTTTTGCTAAGATTAATTTGCTCTGCTCGGTTTTAAACAGCTGTATCAGCGACAGCTCAATAAATGCCCAAAAAACACACAGTATGTATCAAAATCAGAGTTACTATGTAAAAACATTGGACCTATGAAGTACGAAAGAAAATTAAACCACAACGGAGATACCAAGGCTCAGACAGTTGGGACAAACAAGTCAACCACAACGGATGACAATTGACCTAAACGGATCAGAACAGAGCAGCAACGGACATCAATTAGGTTTAATTTCTTCGTTGCGGTCCGTTGTCGCCCCGTTGCGGTGACTAGTCATACCGCAACGAACTTGCTACGCCACTGCTCTTACACTAGTTAAGCTTAAATGAAACATAACTGTGTGTTACAATATAATGTAATATGTAATACAACACAATACCTGGTGGGTAATAACGCAACAGAAATCGTTTTAATCTCATTTTCTATGCGAATTCTAACAGCTTCCTTCGTTACTATAACAATCTGACATGGCGACCGTTCTCTCTTTGTAAAATAAGTAAACGCTGCCCGTTTCAGATATATTAAGCTTTAACGAAGATCGCACTTTAAGCAGTGATAACTTCTTCGCATCTGAACTACTTCCGGTGTAGGTCTGTGACTGTCGAATCGTCATAGAATCGATCTGACCGTGTGCCTGTGAGTAGTCGTTATTTCCTGGAATAATTCCGAAATACAGACATCATGGGTAAGTCTGACAGAGATAAATAACGAGTACTATATGTGTGCGTTGCTTATCATGCGGCCTCAGGCAGCGATTTGATCTTGGTTTGCTGTTCACTGTTGTGATGTTTGGTGTCACTTAATTGGTGACTGGAGTCGCGTCCGGCAACTTAGCGGCTACGAGATTTCGGCTGCGATACGCTGCCAGCCGCGGTAATGGGCCGCTATAGCGAAGGGCCGCCATGGCGAGGGGCCGCCATAGCGGGGGGCCGCCGTAGCGAGGTTTGGACTAAAATTCACGTCGTTAGACGTGCCATTACGCTTTACATTTACATTCACCAGGGGGCGACAATTTCACGTGTAATTTAGTACGATTTTGTGCTTAGTATTAAAATTATGGTTTTTGCCTCCAGTTACGGTTAACATTAGGCTTAGGGTGTGGGTTTAGTGTTAGGGTTAGGATTAGGGATCGGGTTAGGGTTAGCATTTTTCAAAGATTTATGTGACAAAAATGCACACCATAAATTAATGTACAATATGGACAGATGAATCATGACGCAACATTTACATTCACCAGAGGGCGACAATTTCATGTGTAATATAGTACTTACGATTTTGTGCTTTATATTTAAATTACGGTTTTCGCTTACAAAGATAAAGGTTATGGTTAGGGTTAGTGTTAGGGTTAGCGATCGGGTTAGGGTTAGCATTTTTGAAAGACTGATGTGACAATAATGCATGCCATAAATTTGTGTACAATGTAAGTAGTAAGTTCAACGGGGGTGCATGTGCCGATAAAAATTGCCAATGGCTACCCGTGACGGTCTACTTAGACCTGAGGAGCTAGTTGGTGGACTGGCGATCCGTGAAGCTACGGCCGAGGTCGTCAGTCGCAATTTTCGCCATAGCGAAAGCCGCCGTGTCCCACAGGGACACTGCGCCTTTCACTATGTCGGCCCTTCGCTATAGCGGACCCAAACTGCCAGCCGCTATGATTTTTTGTCAGACAACAGTCTACGTTATTGGGTTTTTAGTTCTTAGTGCAGACGAACCTGACATCATATTTTTCACTAAAAATGGCTGTTGCTGCTTGTAATAGGTGAGTTTGGAGTAAAAATAGTAATTAAGAAAACGATTTTCCATTAATGTTATTTTATACTGTACGGTGACACATTTAGATCAGTGATTTTTCAACTTTCATCCAAACATTTGTACGTTCAGTAGCTCGGATATTGGTCTAAACTGTAACGTAGCGTAAAATTTTTATGCTACCATAGGCTCAAAGCGTCTTGCCATAACCTTGTGTCCAGTAGCGTAGCAGCTGCGAGCCGCTTATAGCCGCTAAGTTACCGGATGCGCCTTGGGTCTTATGATGTCACCAGTGTACGTGGATAAATTCTTACAGGTCATAGTTATGAACTATTTACGAAACTTGCGCTCGTCCCAAATGTTTTCAAAAGACCAAAAAATTATTTATTTTGTAAAAAAAATATTTTGCGCATGTAACACGTTCTGGCTTACGGTAACGACCCATAGTACATGAAAATGTGCAATCTCAATGTTTATTTTTTGAAAAAAAAATTTTGGGAGGGCATAGCTCCCAGTCTTGCATACTACATATATACAACTCTGCCCAGACCCTAGCCAATGGTGACAGCGGAGTTTAATAGCAATAGCAATGAACATCAGATACTGAATAGTGAATATGACACTTGTCTGCAGCGTCAAGCACCAACGGGGGTGAGGTGTGGGTAACCAGACGACCTCACTCCCTTGGTTCTTGACACTGCAGATGAAAACATTTATTTTAGCTTTTAGCATAAATGCATGAAAATGTGCAGACTTAGCATTGATTGTTAAACTTTTTGTTTGCTGTGGGCATAGCCACAGATTCCTGTACTGGGGAAGGGGTGCTGTAGCCAAAGTTGAGCCAAAATAGTACACTGAATCTGAGCCTCATTGTTTGGCCTATGTTCTGTTTATGACAAACTTTGGTTGTGTCTGCTGGTGAGGGATGCCATTCTTCTAGATGATGCTAAAATTATTTCATGGTCATATGTAGAGGTGGCCATTTATTGCATTTATTAATTAATATATTAATCAGTGGTGGATCCAGAAGTTTGAAATAGGGGACGGGCAACATCAAAGGCATCAAGACTTAGGGTCGAGGCATCATAGATGCCAAGGGCGATAGGTTTTTTGGAGGGGAGATGACCACCTCCCAGGGGATGACCTCCTTTTCAGTGGGATATGGTCTGGGGCGAAGGCCATGCGTTTTGCTCAGAAAATTTTTTTAAAGTTTTATACAGAAATAATGCATGTTTGTGCAGAATTTTCACTTGGTTATAAAAATGCATCCAGTCAATGTGGGGTGGCCACTCTTCTTTTCCCATCCCTTCCAAATCCACCACTGTATGTTTTAGTGCAGTCGGAATTAGTCACTGTTTTATCACTGTTAAATTTTAATGCAGTAGCAAAAACAACTTTGCAGCAGCCTCTTTTTATGGCTCACTATGCTTAAAGCCTGCTGAAATGTCAACAAAGAGTGCTGGAAATTAGCATACTGTAGGCATACAGTACTTTGTAACAAACTCTTATACTCACACTTCTGTCAGAGCTTGTAGGTTGTTGTTCAGTTGAGCAGCAAGATGGTCTTCTATCATCTGATGACATTGGTTACATGTGGAACAAACCAGATGTGTGTTAAAACTGAGGTTATTGTGCAACTAAAGGAATTCGTTGTGCGATTAACGCAACTTTAAATATGTGTGATGTTGATGGCTTGTTTTGTGTTAATCATGGCGTGGAGCTGACATGTTTTGTCGATGCATGTTGTGACTTTCAGAGCACTGTGAGAAAACTGTGAGAATAGAAAAGTATCATGTGTGCTAACTGCAGCAAAAATGCAGACCGGGGAATGGTTTTTGGTTTTATTGCAGAAGTTCCATAAAAGTGAATGGGACATTTATTTTTTTATTTATGAGTTTTTTGCTTTATCAACCAGCACAAAGTAGCATGATTGAATTGGCGATTAGCTTTGCTACAATATAATGCATGGATGACATTATTTTTCTCAGTATCTGAGCTTCTAGTTTCTGTAATGTCAATTGGCTGTGTTGTGTTTTGCTTGTAGATGATTCTCACAGAGGTTTTGAAGATGATTTTGAAAGAAAAGCAACGATACTTGTTCGCAGCCCAAGTTTTAAAAGTAAGATCACAGCTATTACATCATGAGGAAATAAAACAAGGCACCGAATGTAAGCAATGCAAGACTGCCACACAAAGCTCATTTGCTCAAAACTGTACAGCTGTAAGATGATAGTAACTTTGTTTCACTAAATAAATGGCATTTATATTTGCTGTAGTGAAAATTCGTAGAAAGTCTGACTGTAAACAAAGCATACAGCGATCCAAGCTGGCCAAGTGTGACAGCTCAACAGTGCAGCGGAAATCACATGCCGCATGTGGCACCGCCCCGTCAATGAGCCCTCGAAGTGTTGCATTAAGGCCAGCTGCTTATGCATTGACGAACTGTTGCTGCAACTGCTGGCTGCAATTGCTGGAGCTAGTTATGCAAAACGTATTAAAGTCCTTCCCGAGCCTTAAGGCCCATAGGGCGACGCTGATCTACGCTTCCTTAGCCCTCAGTCATACACGGGTTTACACTGCGAGACCACGAATATGGAGCTGGTGCATTACACGGTGTGCCTGTTTACGCCCCAGCTTTCGCTGGTACTCATTGCGCCTACCCACGGAGGGATGGCCAGGCTGAGTTGACCTGGATGGTTGGTTACATAGTCAGATGGTTTACCCTCCTGCCGATGCTCACCTATCCAAGTACTAACCGGGCTTGGCGTTGATTAACTTTGATGATGACCAATGACGTTACAAACTAAGCCAAACCGCCAGCTGCAGTTAATAGTTGCAGCAACAGTTGCAGGAAGAGGTGGTCGACGTCAACCCATTCTACATTGGGCCAAAAAAATGATGAGATTTTGCCCACTAACAATAAAGTTATAGGCGCACAAGGCGTAACCCACCCAAGATCACACACTGCATGTGCTGTGTAGACTAATCTGATTGCGTTTTGGGCCACGTGGTGTTGCTAGAAGCGGAATTTCGACCCCCTAAATCATCTCCCCTTTTTAACTGAGAGCACTGCGTGGCCACACGTTGGACTCTGCCCCAAATTTCTAGTTTTAATTTTAAAGATGTAGGTGTTTTGAATGTGTTGGTTGTTGAAATGGCTATGGGATTGGTTTTTGTAAACTTATTGTGATTTTTGGGTGTATTGTGATACTGGCATTGGCTGAAGCTGTTGGTTGTTTCTTGAATTAGAACAGTCACATAAGCAGCCAAACAACTTATCAGGTGGTTTAAGTTGAACAAATTTGTTTAGCACTGAGTAAAATCACAATCTTTCTAGAAAGAATATGACTCATGTCAGCCTGTGATTTGATTACTTAACCAGTTTTTTTCAGCCGAGGTTAACTTGTTTGAAGTTTTGAGGCACGTATCCTCTGCAGCCCTTCCAGTCTGTGTTGACTGCAAAGCGCTGTGAAGTTCGGTTGAAAAACGTTTGAACTTGGGAGCATGCATTGTGGTTTGTAACTGAACTGGTCTCAGCCAAGTCAATTAGGGTATATTGCTTTTTGAATATGTTTGTGTAGTTTTTATCGTCGTAGTGGTTATCATAGCATTTCTTGCCGGTGTCATTTCATATCTTGTTCGACATTATAAAGCACAACTACAACTCAGTCAAGAACAGCAACGTCTGCAGCAGGAATATGAACCCATCAACCTACAGCTGTTTTCTACATCTGGTAAATATAATAATAATCAGTACCAATAATTGATACTGATAGTTGTGACAATGTTCATTGTGCTGTAACCATGAGCAGTCATTATATGGATTCACCCAGAACAGTGCAAAATTTCTGCCAGATTAATCAGTCAATAATTATTGTTTAGTATTGGCTTGCAAACTTGTAAGCGTACTGTTCCTGCTGTTGATTTATGCAAAGTCTGAGTGCTTGTTTCTGATTTTTTACAGGTTTACAAACAGCTTATTTTGTGTTAGGAGCCTTCCTGTTGAGCTCACCAGTTATTATGTACTGTCAATACGTGTTATTTCTGTGCAAACAAATTATTGATTGATTGAGTAATTCAATAACTAGATGATTAAGCCTTGCTCCCTAGTCTAAGTACTATTCGTAGATCATGCTTATCCAACATTTCGTGACTCGTGAGGAGGGGGAGTTTGATGTCCCGTGGTGATTTTTGTTTGTTTTACACCATTCCAGAGGATTTTGTCCAAGGGGGATTATATATTTTGGGCAAATCCGTCTGTAAATTTTTCTGTAATCCTGCTAACAAACCTTTTTTGTCGTATCTCACAGTGATAAAAAATATTCGGAAAATAAACCCATGTGAAATGGCCTTTGACCTATGACCTTGAAATTCAGTGGGTGTGAGAATGAAAATGAATGTCGTGTTGCACCATCCTGTGTGTTTGTGTTTGATGATGCGGGATTTTCACAAGTCCAGTCAGTCCATGTCTACACCTCAGACACATATCTCTCACAGCATCTGCCACAAGCTGCAGCATCGTGCCCGACACAGCAGCCGACAAGTCAGCCAGAAAGTGCTCATGCAAATGGCTTGCCGCCTGATTATGAAGATGGTAATTGTGTTCACAGTTTTTTTTCTTTAGTTGTTCTTAACTCGGAATGACCTAAATGGTCGGATGTACATGCAACAGAGTTAGTCGACTCTTTTAAAAGCACTGCAGATCACATCAGATCAACTGCAGATCTAGTAATTGCTTAGATTAGGCTTGCTGACATTGTGCACCTAACAAATGATTATATTACTATTATTGTATTATGTTAATGACCATAGATCAGTCATCGTCTGTGGCACCATGGATCAGCTGAGGTCACAGAAGTAGTTCAAGTGAGTGATCTGTGGTGTCATAGACTGATGTGGTTGGTTTGCTGTTATCTTTGGTGTTCAGAAAGACCCTTTAAAATCGCTCCAAATGAGTTCCTGCTTTGTTAGTTGTTTGCGCAGTCCTGACATGTTTTGCTCTTGTAATGATTTTACCATGTTACAGCACATTAGAAGTTGCTGTTAGCGTTAGTGTGTTATGTTGTGGTAGGTTTAAACCAGTTTTCTTTTTCACAACATTCTGGTTTGCTGCTTCTGATTACATCATTTGGCGTTTGTGTGTACATGTATCACTTTTTTACTTTTTAGCCAACTGTGCATCTTGGGTAAGAGCAGCATTTTTAGTGAACGCATATTCTTCTTCTTAGCATATGCTCTGCATGCCAAGCCAAGCAATAGCCTCTTCATCAGCCAAATGTAAGGCTGACAGACCACCGGGAAATTTAGTATCTGGACAATCATTCACAATGTGCGACATAGTTTGTGAAGGTGCGCCACAGGAACAGGACGGATCTGAAGCCCGATTCCAGCGGACGAGGTTGGCTGCACATTGACCCTGACCAGTACGAAAGTGGTTCAGCGTTGATCACAAGCGTCGGCGTAGGTCGAATCCAGGAGGTGCAATGGAAGGGTCCACGATCAATGAGCGGTTTACTACATCTGAAGCAGCCCACTCTTCAGTCCATTTTTGTCGTGGTGACACTTCTTTATGTTGTGGTTCCGCGAGCCATACTGGACGTCGTGATGTAAGGCAGACTTCAGGATGGGACTCAATGTCTGATATCAGAGGCAGAGTGACAGTTGAAGATCTGATCTTACTGCGAAGTTGATTTGTTGCTGCCATTCGCCGGATGTGAGGGGGAGTGATGTGGCTGAGGACTGGCAACCATGGAAGAGGTGTTGGGTGCAGAGCTCCAGAGACCACGCGCATGGATTCATTCAGCTGGACATCAATCAGTTTAGTGTAAGGTGATCTGTCCCAGACTGGGGCACAGTATTCTGCAGTGGAATAGCAGAGAGCCAAAGCTGACGTCCTTAGGGTTGTGGCAGATGCTCCCCATGATGATCCTGCCAGCAACCTGAGCAGTACAATAAACGTGTTGAACTCGCTGCACAAGAATGCGGATTTTAAATAACACATTACCTCGTTTTAGGCATTTTATTTAGACTGTCATTTTTACTCAATTTTTAAAATTTTCTTTTTAAACGTAAACGTTTAAACTGTCACTGTGCTTGTGTGAATTGTTTTCTTGTTAGTTTTAGGCTGCCGTAAGTGCTCTAACAAGCCTGGCACGTCTTGCTACTGTAAACTTCTTAGCTGCAAACTTATGTTGGTTGATATGTTTCTATCAGCAAATAAGAGGTTGATTGATTGAATAATAATTGAATCCTGGATACTAGATTTTAGTGTTTGTGATGTTTAGCTATCCACATGTGTCAGCCTCCACATAATCCAGACTACCCATCTGCGTCTTCCGTTCAGCCACCTGCATCAGGTGATTTTTTATTTATTTATTCAGCATAGTTACTGATAATACATATAACAGTTTGTCAAACAGGTAAGAGCAAACACAATGACAGCCCAGGATAGAAAGGCTCCATCAGGAGCATTAACAACTACCCCAAATCAATACGATATGTTTGACAGTTATGTAGGGCTGGTTTCTGGATCTTAACTGGCCGGTCACGTTAGTGTTAACTGACAGATTTGCATAACTTGCGTTTCCTGTTGCACTGACCAATGGTTATAATGGCCAAAAATTTAACTGGCCAAAATTGGCCAGTTAGCTAACCGTCGATCGTAGTTATCGTATTTAACGCAGCTTTTGTACCATTTTGCAAGTAGTTAATTGACAAGTGTGATTCTATAGAATGATTTTAGTGTATAGCAAGGTCTTCAAAACGCTCGAGGAGACGTTTGCTGCTACAAATTTTACTACAAAATCCATTCATGAATGGACAAAATGGCCATCCGCAATCAGTTGGCTACTTGGCTGGCTCGTGGGCTGGGCCGGCTGGCTGACGTGCTTGCGCTCATTAATATTCATGACGCCTGTCTGCGCTAGGTGGTAGTGATTAGCGCTGTGTGCATCGTTGCTAAGCAACTACAGTTTACCATTCACTTAGCTAACAGCCAGTCAAGGTTTTGTTCAGAAACGTGCACAAACTTAACTAGCGAGTTACAATTAACAGACATTTTACTAACTGATCAGTTAACTAAAAGATCCAGAAACCAGCCCTTAGATAGAATGTTACTTTGCTAGTATTTACTAGGGCTATGGAAATTTAACAATTAATTATCAGTTGATCATTAGCAAAATTAATGGATTAAGATTTTCTAATCGATCAAAATTTGATTAAATTTTGTATTAAAACATCTCTAACATCATGAATCTGTGCATGCAAGATTATGGTCAAGTCAACTGTCCAAGTAGGCTTGAAATGATTTGTAATGAGACCGACAGCGCCAGAAAATTTCGACGGTGACGCTGCTACAGAATGATTTAACCTGACCTGGAAGGCCCAAGTCAACTTGAGTCAACTTGATCGACTCGACTCATACGTCTAGCGACACCCTATTCATTGAAAGAATCGTCCATGTATTTAAAAAGTCTTGCATAGGTATGATAGATATCAAGTTTTATACTGCCTAGATATATTTGCATGGATGTGTTTCTGTGAATTTTTCGCTTACAACTTTGGCTTGCCTGCAACTGCTACGGAGAACAACTGCATCAGTTCTAAAGTGCAGAATGAAAGAGTATGCACTGATACAACGTGATCTTTGATGGACTAAAAGTATCTTAATCACTAGAATTTAATGAACTGCTTACTTACTTGTCACATAACTACTACATTTTCAGCTTTTGCATACATTGCGATCACCATCTACTGCTGTACTCTGTTCGATATGTTGCTGAGTAAAATTACAAACTTAGGGCCGGTTGCACCAACCAATTTTAAGTACGTACTTAGTTAAGTACTACTTAAATTTAAGCAGTACTTAACCGGCTACTTAAATCGATTCCGTTGCACCAACACAATCTGCACATCACTTAGCTAAGTGACAGACTTAATTGTAACGATGCTTGCCATTGGCTAATTTCGATCACGTGACGACAGCACTTCCTTGACGACCAATTACATAACAGCTATCACGCTTCATTGACAACAATGGCCATCGCTCGAAATGCCCTATATAAATTGAAATAACTTCAGAACAGTATAATTTTGAGCGAAGTGTAATATATAGGTCATATATATGAGAATCAACATAAATATGGACTGATACATATTTGGCTGACAACGAATATAACCTGAGAAAATAAACTTTGTAGACTACGCTGAACTCGTATGTGTCAGTGCACTGCTGTTTAGAAGTGATTTGTTTTCACTTAAAACGATCTCAGCTATAAATACTCAACGACAAACAGCATTATCCACGTGTATTTGCCACTTTTCTTCGCTTTTGTTTATGGTATATAACAACTGTTACATAAAATCGTCAGTTTAGGACGATAACTTCGTCACAGTTCGCTAAATAAAGTTGGCGTCTGTCTCATTTTTGCCAGCCGCTTAAATTTAAGTGGGCAACTTTGGCCACTTATTTTTAAGTGAGGTTTAAACAGGCTGGCCGGCTTAAATGGTGTTGGTGCAATGCATTTTCTGCTAAGTACGGTGGTTAAGCATGTACTTAAATTTAAGTATGGTTGGTGCAACGCACCCTTAGTGTCTTACCAGACACACTTCTGCAAAATTAACAGTGTATTATGTTGGCCCCTAATGTACTTGATATAGTAAATGTATATGAAAATCTGACTTGTTCAACCTCCACTTGATTAAATAGTTCTGGATAACCACTTTTAGTGTTTTGTGTTATACGGGACACCTGAGTCACAGGAAACGGAGAGATGTCGGGGTTGAACCTCACCCCAAGCCAACACATGCAGTTGAAAATTGCAACTAAACCTACGCTGCCACCTGGCCAGTATAAAACGACGTGGGAGGTTCCCCTTAACCAAATCACTTTGGACCTTGCTATTATTGTTATTATTATTATCTGGACTTCATCTGTTGTTTGTACAGAAATGAAGGTGTAAAGACTGATTCACACTTCTCGTATTTCAGCTGTTGAAGTCCAGCTTTAGTCGTGCACTGTGTTCTGTTGAGACTTTTTGCTGTTGTTTCTGAACTGCAGCTGTGCGATCTCAGAAGTGGTAATTTTTTTTACGCGATACTTTTTAGTTGTGTGAATAGAGTAAATGTTGTGCATTAGTTGCCAGTTGACTTGTGCCAATATTAGGGCAGTTTTCTAGCAAAACATCCTAACTACAACGTTTTTCACTAGTAATTTGAGCAAAGCTCACGTGACGTGCAACATCATCGATGCTGCTACCTGGGAATCGGTGAACAAAGTGCATTACAATAATAATGTGTTTTGAAAGATAGAATGAGTATCGAAATTTGAGGCCTCCATACGTAGGATTTCTTGAACCTAGTAGGTTGAAACTCAAGACAGTTAAAATCTATGTTTAAGGCGGCTTCTGTAGACAACTATAAGGTGGTTTCTGTAAAATTTTCCTCGATTTTATTACAGCGATATTATCCGAACAGAACCCCAAAAACGAAGTGCGTCAATCAGAAAACTCAGTAGCCTAGAGTAACGTCAAGAGGCGTGGATTTCTTGGGCCTAACTGAACTTAGATCATAGTGATTTCCTGGCTATGAGCTACAGCCCAGAAATGTAAACACACTCTTAGGCTCCACCTCCAGGCCAGCACGAGACTCAGAGGAAGCCTTTTAAGGAGCTACGACGATACCGTTCGTAGTTTTAGCCTACTGCTACTTAATATTTAATTTCTTCCCAGGCTATCACCCAGGAACTAAGTTTAGCCATGACTTTCATCTTAGCAAAGCTCAGACAGCTATGGAAAACCCAATGTTTACAGTTTTTTTTATAAGTAACTGACGTTCTACTGGCCAGGACGTTAAGTTATGCAAAACGTCTAGAACTAAGTGACCTTTAAGCCTACTTTTCCAAATACTGACAATTCAGTTAGCTATGCATCAAATTAGCTTCCCTCCATATGTTCTATGCTAAAGATTTCGTGTGTAGGTTGTTTTTGTTTATCTCTAGCAATTTCGGTTCAATTTACAGTTAAATGTTCGTCACAGCCTAAAATCGAGAACAAAGTCACTAAAGTCACTAAACCCTAAAATTTTAAATTTTAAGGTTGTTTAAGGTACCAGTACTTTTTATAAGCTCATCAGCAGTTTTGTTTCTATAAGCAGTAAGTCTGTCTATCTGCAGTCGTTCTCACAATGAATCAGTGGATATTAACAGTAATCACGATTTTGAAAGGGTACCCATATTCTACGCCTCGTACCGAGGACAGAGAGCCAAAATTTAAACTGCTAAAATCTACGTTTGAGCTGAAAATTTCATATGCAGGTTGTTTTGGTCCATCTCCCACCATTCGTCTCAGTTCACTATTGAAATGTGCACCACAACCTAAAATACCAAAAAATTCACTAAAACCCCAAATTTTGCGGGTTTAAGGTCATCTCTGGAAAGCTCATCACCAGTGATTGTTATGATAAGCAGCAAGTCTGTGCCTACCTGCAACCGTTTTCACGCTAGACAAGCCAATAGCAGTAAAATAATGGGCGTGCTTTTTTTCATGCCTTTTTTCGATGGAAATCCTCCTAATTCGGGCGAGCAGCACGAAATTTTGTCACGAAAACTGGAGTTTTGTGGCAGCCACAGTGAAGATTTCGTAATCCTATCTTGCACCGTTTTTATAAGGGAGCTGAGTGTGGCAGACAGACCTACGCCTTGATGATACGCGAGACACATGAAGCATTGGTTGTTGACTCGTCTTGCCGCTTATCATATTGTAACAATCATTATTGACGAGCTTTCTGGGAGTATGGACATCGATAACCTTAAACGATACTGAACCCCAGAAATCGAGGGTTTTAGTGATTTTTTTCCGATTTTTGGCTGCAGCGCACATTTCAAGAGTGAATTGCACTGAAATGGCTGGAGACGGACCAAGACAACCTGCGTATGATATTTTCGACTTCCTAGGTTCATGGAGTCCTTCGTGCAGAAGCCTTAAAATGGGGTGCCCTTTTAAAATGCATTATTATTTGATAGCACGTTGCATAGATTCTGCAGATGGGAGCATGGATGCTGTCGCGCATCATGTGAGCTATGCTCCAATCACCTGTTAGGCCGTCCGTACGTTGTAGCAGGAGGCCTTATGGCATACTTTTGCTTTGTTATTCTACTTTATTGTGTTTGTTAATGTTGCTTTACATTTGTTAACTAGAAAGCAGTCAGAGCCCGCAGACCTCTGCAGGCATGTTGTTTGGTTTGGCAGCGGTTTCCCTTATGCCCCATTGAAAGCAATGTTAACGAAAATTTCAAAGTGATCCAGAATCCAGGATTCCTTCCAGATCACCCCCAAAATTGAATCACTGGTAGTTTTTTGCCATTCCCGACATTCCCAGAAAATTTCAGAAAGATCCGTCCATAACTTTTTGAGTTATCTTGCTGACACACAGACAGACAGACAGACAAACAAACAAAGTCTGGCAAAAACATAACCTCCTTGGCGGAGGTAATGATAGCCACCACAATGTTTTAGTGCTGTCTCGTAGCAGGTGTTAAGCTGCCAGTGCGAGAGTTCACTCTGATTCATTTTGGCGACAGCAGCACGAGCGTGCCGGGCGGCCGCCGACTTTTGGATCAGGCCAATCGACTTTTACCTCAGATCCGCCTGAAGGCAGCAGCTACAAGTACTACGCTCACCATCGCCATTATTACTCAGCCCAAAAGCTGATACTCATTTTACTATCCCACGGAGGGTAGAAGGCTGAGTCAACCTAGCAGGCTGGCTTCGCACCAAGATGGTTTACCTGCCCGTAGATAGTCACCCATCACAGTACTAACCGAGCCCGCCGTAGAGTAACTTCGTTGATTAGACGAAACACGTTACCGCTACGCTAGGCCACCAATCAGTTATATTTTAATCGTGATTTTTGATTACTTTATTTTGCTATAATTCATAGAAAACAATGTAATTTATGCGACGGACAGGTAGATGCTTTTTCCTGAATCGTAATTTTGTGCATGATGTTCGTTGGACACTAAACCAGAATTTTTTTTACAAACTTTTAAAATTTTTTAAAAACTTTAAATAATCTTTAAAAAACTTAAAACCTAAAACTTTTTATAAAAAGCTAGGTTTATCCAGCCCTGCTGGCACACTAACAGTAAGGGCCTAAATCAAATTGATCGCTAACAAATCCATCAACAACCCAAACGCGTCGCTGCACTATTGTTAATACGATTCAAAAGCTGACATTAAGCTACCTTTATTTGATCTACCGACCAAAGGTCCGAATGTCGAAACATGTTGAAAAATTTTAGTCTAAAATCTCGGACTTCGTTGTTTAACAATGTCGCATCATGTTGATCGCCATATCAGGCATGCATGCATGCACACTGCATCTGATAATGATGTTTCTAATATTATTGTGGTTTTTCCTGCCTACCAGTGATGGTAACTAATGATTTCTTTGTCATCAACATTTCACACGATGAACGTAACATACTCGGTGTCGTTGGCTTATTTTTGGACCACCTCGGCGAAGGTCAGCAGTTTTCAGCGGCAAAAGAAGGGGTGCGATTTACGGCGTTAGCTTCATGGGCATGCTGTGACCATCAGGGTTCAAAAGGTCACCGGTTTTCCTACAACACTGTTTAGTACAAATGTGTCGTATAGTGATTAGACCGGCATTCAGCGGCGTTTGACCGTATCGACATTAACAAAAGCGCCTGCCGTCGTTAAGACCAAGTAGGCCCTATACTCAGTAGTCGCCATACAACGGTCTGCGCAGCATACCACGATTTCGTTCATCTGCTTCAACTCTCCCACCCAAAGAGCGAGTATCGTGAATGGACAGTGAATTAAAATGTGAATGGACACGAGCGAAATTTGCCCGCTACAGGACGTACGTTACACTATGAAACGAGTACGGTACATGATACCGCTATGATACTACGCGATGTCGTCGTGGGCCTACTTAATACGCGGGCAAATAAGCTTCGTCGAAATATCTTTTGAAACACCTTTTGCTGTGTGGTGATGTGCTGATGATTACTAGAAACATACGCGGCTGTCTCCCCGATCTATGACTCTTTCAGCTGAAAATGGCACGGTTACTCCCGCCCTGGAAAACATTAGTTTTCCTTCACTTTTTGACGCGTTACAGCTATTCTGTAAATGTCTATGGCACGATGCGTCTGTCTTCTGTCTGCCTGTGGGTAACGGATGTATTGTGGCTAAACGGTGCCAAATAGGGCGTACGTAGGTTGCTATTGATCACTATTAAGAAGTTGCATATTGGCTTTCAAATGACATGGAGATCATTAACCTTGGATGACCTTGAAAATCAGTACTGCAACAGGAACTATATATAGGCTGTCGGTAGCAAGAATTACCGACAACAATCGAAAACAAGTTGCCAACCAACTTGTTTTCGGTAGTTTTGGGTTAGGCTTAGAGTTTAGGGTTATGGTTAGGGTTAGGTGTTCTGTACCAAAACTACTGAAAACTATCGGAAACGTTTTCGGTAGTTTTTGACATTTAGTGCCATCTTAGGCTGTAGCGCGTCTTCCCTAGTGACAACTAGGTTTCTTGTTGTATTCGAATTAGAAGCACAGACGGACGGGTAAGGCCAGTAATGCGGCCTATTAGAACGGCCGCGTGATAGTATAATAATGCGAAGATTTCAGTCCAGTGCCACCATATTATGCGGCCGTCCGCCTAGCAATGCGTAAGCTTACTCGCCCATTGCAGTGCGTATTTTAATCATGTGAGCTAAAAAAAAACTGCCGCAAACTATGACTTTGATGCAAAACATGTAGGTTTAGATGTGTAAGCTGATATGATTCTACATGTAGGCCAGTAATGCCTGCATATCGCCTAATTAAGAATTCCATTGCTAAGCTCGTGAAATATTGTCGCTATATTCTGCGACACATTTTGTAGACAACAGTTGTTAAAACTCGCATAAACTTATCATAACCACCATGTCTGATGTCAACACACCGATACAAGCAGCGGCGGATCCAGAACTTGGGAATAGGGGGCGGAAGGGTACGGGGTAGCGTCTGGGGAGGGGGC